>Ga0214542_1003107_pt1 | contig 34216 bp, 13 predicted proteins | sample CNSS1metaG_FD_160096 | JGI IMG/M metagenome (GOLD analysis project Ga0214542, IMG submission 160096) | Root nodule microbial communities from cowpea collected in UCLA plant growth center, Los Angeles, California, USA - CNSS1 | ecosystem: Host-associated > Plants > Roots > Nodule | place: USA...
AAGTATATGTAAAGACATATTTGTTAGATTCAACAAAACCTCCATCCACACTGAAAGCGATGATTTGCAAATATAATAGATAATTTTACAATTTTAAACGTCACTTATATTTTTTTTTCTTTCATAAGGAACGGGGGAGAGTATAGTAGTGGCTGTTGGCATCTATTAATTTCCACCGCTCACATTCACAACAGTTGATATTTTATGGATGTGTTCAAATTCGATTATGCGTCAAAGTGACGTAAAATTTGTTAAAATTGATTTTCTAAACACAAAATTGATGTGTTTAATTTTTAAAATTAATTAAAACAAAAATAATAATTAATTGTTAATTCTACGTCAGAATCGATTTTCTATTACCGAACTAAACACACACTGCAGATTACAATTTTAAGTCTTTCTACTTATTTTGTTTTCAAATATAATGATGTCACTGCTTAAATTTCGTTCACAGTTTAGATAGGTTTAGAAATTATGCATTTCTTTTATTAAATATCATTACACTAAGTAAAGTATAAAAAAAGATAAAAAATAATAATCTGTGTTAGATGATCTACATGACCTGGATGGGTAGTAAAGTTTTAATTTACCTGGAAATAAATTTCTTTTATTTTCTTTCATCACCTTACATAGTTTAATAAATAGAAATTTTCTTCAAAGTACTACAGTTTTCAATAATTTTTTTAAATACATATTTTTCACAATATTTTTCCAAAAAAAAAAATTCTTTATTGTTGACTATCAGAGAATGATGATTATTTTTTTAAAGTAACATGTTTTCCAAAAAAATTTTACAAACTTATAATATATTATAATAACTCTAATAAATTTGTTGAGTTAATTATGTAACATATCAAATTATATATTAAATTCAATTGCCATGTAATTTGTAAAGTAATATAGTATTTTTGAGAACTATTTTTTTTGTGTAATGAAATTTTTAATTTAAAATAATAACTTTTAAATTGTTTAATAATGATACAATTATTTCACAATAAAAATTTAAAATTTAAATTATAATTTATATTGTAAATTTGCATTTATTTAAATGTATTAGAAACTTTTGTTAAATTGAAATTCAAAAGAAATATTAACAATATCATTTATTAAAATGATAAGAAACATAAATTAAATTAAAAAGCACACATATCTAAAATACATAAACTTCCAATATTGATCACTACCTTGTATTACTTAGATTATGCTTTCGTCTCAAGACAACACATAACAACACATAACAACACAGGAGAATGTGTGTAGTTAAAAATGATTAAACTACCAATTCAATAACAATTAAATTTATTATGATGTGCTCCAATAGAACCCATCTGATGACAAATAATACAAGAAAAATTTTACATACCAAATTTTATAGTAACTAAAACTTATTAGTATAAAACTGATTAGTTATTATAATAACTAATTTAAAAACTAAAAATTATTAATAATTAAAATAATTTTTATTATAAATAAAAAATTATAATTGATTTTAAATTTTTAATTAAAATAGTTTCTATTATAAATTGATATTTAAATTGATTATTAACATTAATTATCAAAATTTTGATTAATAAAGAAATTAGTCTCTTTTTAAAAAATTAATCTCTAAATTGATCTTAAAATATATTTTTCATCACTAAAATTGATCATTATTTAATAATTTTTTTAGTGAAATATATGATATCTCATACATATTCAACAATGTATCTTTACCAAGAATTTTCTTTTCTAGTGTAAGTATTTTTTTTTTCTAATTTTACCCTTTAAGTAATTGTCTTTTAAATTTAACCAATTTTTAAGTTAACTATTTTTAAATTTAATTATTTTTTAAACTAAAATAACTATCAAATTGTAACAACATTCATCCAAATCAATTTTTTAAACTAAAATAACAACATTCATCCAAATCAAATTTTCCCACTCCACAAGTTTTATACTTGAAGAGCACAAGTTTTTAACGACTTTTTGAGAGAGAACACCATTCAAAATCCAATTAGACACCACTTCCTCCTTATTAATCATCAAAGAAGAAAAGTCACATAAATTGACAATAAGAGAAAAGTTCTAGTAAGTACATTTTCAAGACGAACGAATAATAGAGGATATAACCTTACTCTATCAAAATAAAGGATTTGATCCAATTTATATATGCAAGTGTCAAAACACCAGCGATCATTCCAAAGATTAATACAATCACCTTACCTAGTGTCTAGAAATTATTTTCTAAAACAATATCATATGCATCCTAAATACCATTCCAAATTGATGATGATTAAAAAGCATATATCTTTTATACTTATAGAATTAAGAAAGCGGATATGCGTAAGTTTAGCCCAAGTCATTTTGTCATAAGCAAACTTTAAAGCTAAACATAGTAAATAGACTTTCTTTTCTAACTGAAGAATATTAGTAACTTGCAAATCATCATTCCCCTTAAAACCACACAAGATAGACCATTTAACAGTAAGCAACCCAAATTTTTGTGTATTCTCTATCCAAACAAAATTTTGAATCCATTGTTGCACCTCAAGAAGAAGCTTAATAAGTCATTTATAAACCTGAAAACTATAAGACAACACACAAACAATAATCGAATTTACTAAGTCATACTAAGGAACTTTCCTTTTGAAGAAGCAAGTTTATTATGAATCTTATCAACCAAAGGTTAAGAAAATTGTGCCTTAGGACCCTTACAAAAATTTTTGCATCCAAATAAATAAAAGAAAGAAATCATTAATTACAAGAAAGAAAACTCTTAAGACATCTAACAAAAGGAGAAGAAACATTAATAGTATAAAAGTGACTTTTAAACTAACTTATCCTTTAACCAAATAAAATGTCATATATATAGAAGAAAGATGTCAAATATTGTAAGAGGTTATAGTATCTCATTTAAAAAAAACAAATATATTAATTGTACCTAAGAATATTTTTAAGGCTAACAGTTGCATAACAAAAAGACGAAACTATTGAGAAAAGTCTACCAAAAAATCATGGCATTTTACCAAAAGCATGGAAAAACAGAAGTTTAATTTGTCTCTATATTTGTGAAGACTTGCAATTTAAAAGTTTATGCAATTCTTTCAAATTCTAAATTTGACGTGATTGTACAGATAATTTTCTAACCCATTAAAAGAGTTAGAAAAAGATATATAAGTCAACAATAATATCTATTATATACATAACTATACTTTTTGTAATTGATTAAAAATACTAATATATTTCCATAAAAAATTTAATTCTCTAACAAAACTGTAATGTATGAGACAAATAGTATAAAAACAGTACATCAAACTATTTATCTAGGTTATCTTATTTAAATTAAAGTAAAAATATAACGAAAATAATAATTTATTTAATTATTATGATACCATTGTATGACCATACATGAAAAAATCACAGAAAAATACAAACAAAAACAAAATCCAAATTAATTATTCTTTGTATAAACAAGATGATAACAATAGACAAGATGACATGCACCGAACAACAAATAAAAAACTAACAAACCCTCGGTGTAAAGTAAAAACTTACTGACTAATCTAATAAAACTTCAACTAATATATTATGAATCCAAAGATTAATATAAAACATTCTCCTCCTTGTAAGGTGGATAACAATGCAATAATTAAACAGCGAGAATAAAAAAGATATTGGTACCTTCTCCGACCTTCCTAAAAGGGCTTCCTAAAAACTATGTGTAACTATATTTTTACTCTCTGTAACTCACACATCTCAAATTTTTTTGTTTTTTCGATGGATGATGAAAAAAAAAAGTTACGAATGTTGATATAGAACAAAATTAAATACTGGATATTCACATATTTAATGGATAAAAACTGAAAAAAAAAAAAAGTATCAAATATTGATATCGTAAAACAAAATAAGTACCGGATATCGACATTGGTTAAAATAAAAAATCGGAGATGAATAAGTGGGAGAAAAAAAAAATAGTTACTTTTTACTTAGGGATAAAACAGGGAGAAACCCCTCCTAAAATGGTTACTTTATTTTGCTTGACAGCTTCTTCTTCTTCTTCTTTTTTGGGCAAAAGACACATTGTTTCTGTCTTTTTATTCCTTAAGAACTTTATGCAAAATAATGTATTTTTAAAATACATAATAAATTGATAGCCCATAAAAAAATAGTTTTCCTTTTTTTTAATTAATTCAATATGAATCTAATAAATTCGTAAATGAACTTAAAAATACGATGAGTAATAATACCACAATCAAATAAATTCATAAATCACCTAAAAAATACTACTAATAACATTGTAATTATAGTAGTATAATAAATAAATAAATGTATTTTAGCATATTATTATAAATATATTGTACACCTTAAAATCTAATAGTATTTCTTTTAGCTTTTAATTCTCTATTTTCCTTGACATATTTAACTTTATATAAAGTTTATGAAAATAAAATAAATATCTAAAATCTATGTAAGTATTTCAGTAGCTAAAATAAATGTGATTAAACATTTTATAATAACTTATTTTTCATAGAATAAATTATATACGATATATTTGTTTCTTTGACTTAATTAAATTAATGATAATATAAAATCATTTTTTAACGAGACTGTATGATGATAGTGATAGGATACTATTATTGAGAGTTGCCGGTATATTATATGTTTTAACCTTTGATAATTTTTTTATAATCTGAGTTGACTATTTTTTATTTTTATATATTTTAAAATCACTTAAACAATATCAATTCAGATTATAAAAAAATTTGTTAAAATTTAATTGTTAAAATATTATTTTCCATTTTATATATTAAATTAAACAATAAGATTACTATTATTTTTGAGTTATCATCATGTACATACAGTTATCATCATGTATCAGGGATCGAATAACATAGCTTGTAGAGTTTCCAAAATAGAATATGAATGAATGCTCCAAAATTTATTTCTGAATGTCTTGAAATCATTTAAAAAAATCTATAATTATGCTGAAATAATTCTGTCAATTATTAAAAAATTGTGAAAATTGTAAGTTTTTATAAAATAAAATATTTATCTTATCGAAAACTCTTACGAAGTTTAGAGTGAATGTATTATCAATACACCATTTTGTAAGTTTTGTAGGGTCTTTTATCACTTTCATTTTATTATCCCCACCCCACTCTATTCTTATGACAATGACTCGATTGTGAGTTTAATTTGTCTTCATACGAAATTTCTGCAATGACTTTTCAAAGTCTATGTAATTGTTTCAATTTCCAAATTTAATGTGATAAGACATTTTCTAACCCACTAAAAGAGTTAGAAAACATATTTTTAGGCGAAAATCAAATACAATATATATTTTGAAAACTAAAACATATTAATTCTTCTAGATAGATATAGAGAAAGAGTGAGTGGTCGAAATATTATATCTCCAGATTTTTTATGATGATAAAACATAATAAATACAATTAAAAGTTTTGATATTATTATTATTATAATAAAAATATATTAATCATAACAACTTTTCAGCAATGTTTTTCATTTGTATATTTAGAAAATTGGTCCTATAAATTCTGGTAGAATTTATAGGTGTAAACGATATATTCACTTCAAACTATTACCAAATTTTGTCTTTGCATGTAATTTCTGCAGAGACTAAAATATCAAAGTCTGTTCGCTTGTTTACTTTTAAAATTTTGATGTGGTTGCCTAATTTTCTAAGCCACAAAAAAAAATATATTTATGATATATATATATATATATATATATATATATATATATATATATTGTTATTATTTGAAAGTACTAATATGTTTGATATATATACAAATTTTTAAATAATGATCAATTAATCATTAAAAATAATTAGTCAATTTAGATATCAATTTATAAACTAAAAATTATTATAATTAAAATAATTTTGATTATGAATAAAAAATTATAATTGATTTCTAAATTAATAACTAAAATAGTTTATATTATGAACTAATATTTAAATTAATTACTAATATTAGCTATCAAGATTTTGACTACTAAATAAATTTGTCAGTAAATTGGTTTTTAATTAGGATGTTGGTCTCTAAATATATTTATAGTCAATGAAATTGATCATTATTAGTTGTAATGTTAAAATTTTAATATATGATGGAAACAATATATCAAATTCAATTTCAAATTATTTAAGAAATATTATAATATCTAAATTAAATAAATATATCAGTATTTTATTTTACAATGAAAACTACAGCGTGTCTTATTATTATAAATTATTATAAATATCCTTTATGTAAGAATACCATTGATAATGATTTTATTCTATTTGGTCAAATTTGTAGATCACCCAAAAGTATTAATCTCAACTATTAATCAAATTGTTACCAATTTACAAGAATTTTTTTTTTCAGAGATCGGATTTATAGTCTCTAAATTTAAAGAAGTCGCTAAAATAATAAAAAATTAAATTTAAATTTAAATTTAAACAAGTGAATTTTAGTCTTTAATTTTGAAAAAAAAACTTATTTAATGAAAATAAAATATAATTTAAAATTAATAATCTTTAATTTCTAAATAATTTATAAATTCGTGTATATAATCAGTTAATATTTTGTATTTCTAGATCAGTTTTACTTAATGAACTTTTTTAGTAATTATTCACACAAAAAATAGCCATCTGCATTTGCCTAAATATTTTGTAAGTTTTTCCATAAAGTTCTTATTTTGTGTTTGATTATCCAAAGTTAGGAAAATGAAGTGAATTAATTTTTAAAATTTGGTAATTCTGAAACTTATGGAAGTCTGTTCATATATTTTGGAATTAAACTTTCGAAAGTCTATTTGTTACGCAAATCTGGAATAAAACTTCTGCATGTCAAACAATAGACTTACAAAAAAATATATAACAGATAGAATTCCAGAAGTTTCATGTGGAATATAAAAAATTATATAAATTTAATTTTGACATCTATAATAATCATACTTTTGTAAATTTGATTTCAAAATCAGAATTTAAATTCTACAATAATGAAACCATTAACCACATCTATTCACAAAAAGGAATGGTGTTTAAAAGCAATTAGTTTTGTTGGACTCATTGTGTTTGTACGTCTGAGTGCACTTCGTGTTATTTTTTTGGTTGGCTTTTGCTTCCTGAAACCCATGATTACTATCTGCACCTCATATCAGTAGTAAAAAACTAAAATATCCTACCTGCACTGCATCGCCGCTATAGTCATTGCCATCACTTCATCTTCTTCTTCTTTGTTTCACCTACGCTGCTACATTGAAAAAGAAGCTCCATTCTTGGAAGAACAAATATTCATAGCTTATTAAGATTGGGACTAACAGGAATAAGTAGAACAATAAATATCCATATGGTTCATATTTGCGTAGGTGACTAATTCCAGGAAATTAAGCAAGGTAGAGGACAAAGAAATTGTTTACTGTGATGCATGTAGTAATATTAGGGTAGAGGAAGCAAAAGCGATAGAATGTCCTTTGTATAAATTATGGGAGTGCAATTACTAATTACAAGGTTCAAGGAGTAAAAGCCTTTTCATATGTTTTTGTTATTTAACTTTTTTGGGTCTAAATGAAGAGTATAGTTTTCTTTGAAGGTATTCCTCATTTTCTATTGACAACTCTTGCAAAGAAGTTGGTTCAAAAACACCGATTCACAATATTTACTAATTGAATTAAATAATAATTCCGATATGTGATCATTTTTCTATTTTACTTTAAATTCATATTAATATTTTTGTATCAACAATTCTAAAACAGTGAAATTGACTATTTGATTTCCTCTACGAGTTTCTATTTGTTTTTAAAATTTCGTTGCAAAAGTTGAAGAATACTTTTGATATAATTGTTTCGTGCTACTATTATTTATAAAAATTTTGACTAACAATAATAATATAATTTGGGTCATGGGTATATAAGTTTCCGGACTCAAAAGTTAATAACTTTTGCAAATGAATAAAGTTATTAAATGAACGAGTTTATATGTTGTTTTTAGTTTAAGCCTGAGTTGTATTTGGTGTTTTCAACACTATAGGCGTAAGATCGCCCAAACATTTCAAATCTCGTGTTATATTCCTTCTTTCATTGTTTCATTTCACTTCTTCACTTTTTTTGCTTCTCATTCAAGTTGTTCATTACTCTTGTGCTTTCTCACTTTAAGCCTTTGCGTTCTTCATTTGCATCTCTATCCTTATGTACATATTTATATCTTCTTCTTTTTCTAATTCCCTTTATGAGCAACAACCCTTGGTTAACCTGCTCACTTGATCCTTAAAAATGGTTCCTTAGATGAACCCTCCTCTCGTCCTCGCTCTTCGACACCCCATCCATCCACTAAATAAATATATATACACAATATATATATATATATATATATTGCATATTATATATGTATATTTGTATAATATTGTTGCCTAGTGTGATTATATATAATAATACCTAATGTGGTATTATGATCCTTTATGAGTGTGTCGTAAAGGATACTTGAGATGGTATTATTGCCTCAAGAGTCATAGTATTAAGGACAAAACTTATTATGAAAATGATATATTTTAGTTTCACTTATGTGTTAGATAACATAAATTGAGACATCATGTGGTGAGAAATAGAAGAAGATTTTGACATTTTTAATATGGTATCAAAGTCTATTCTAATGAGGTTTGTTGGGTTTATTATATTATTCATTATTGTGTCATTGTTGAACTATCCACAAATATCTAGTCTTATGCACAAGATGTCTCTCTCTTGGTGTGAGAGAGGCGTGTTGAAAAGTTTACATCGATTATAGATAAAATCAATTATAGTATATAAGTGAAGTAAACCTCACTTTATAAATATTTTTCTGATTATGAGTCATACTAAAACTAACTTTCTAATATAATATCAGAGTTCATTTTAGAGATATTTGTTGAGCTTATTTTCACACTCGTTATTGGATCACTATGAAACAACTCACAAATATCTAATTGCACATTTGTTCTTCTAAGGTATGAGATGCATTGTCAAGTAAAAAAATAGATTAAATTACAATATATAATATATAAATAGCAGTAAATCTCGTTTTATAAATTAATTTTGTGAGGACGGTAAATTTATTTCTTTCATATATTCTAATTCCAATATATCTTATGGACGAACTCGATAATTAGAACCACAAATGTAAAATTTTATTTGACTCTACACCATTTCACTTCAGTGGAATCATTCTCTTCTGAAACTTAAAAGCAATCCATGACATTATACGTAACCATGGATTTCAATTTTTCAAACTAACAACGCTAAAAGAAATCGCAAAAAGCCCATGATTTAAACTTGATTTTGTGAAAACTGTACACATAGGCATGTAGGGTGAATGATATGATGTGAACATGAAGAAAAGTGAAAGTCACAAAACATGACTATAGGCAAGCATCTCATCCATTCCATTCGCAGATCCATTTTGCCCCACCATCATATATTTAATCAGAATGCATTAAGAAGGAATAAGCTTTTCTTCATCCAAGCTATATTGTTGTGACAACGACAAGGGTCGCCAACAAATAAGACAATAGGCAAAGGCATGCAACTATTTGTGCCTTTAAAGTTCACTAACAAACAAAAGTAGTGTTCATGTTAGGAATGTTGCAATCACGCCAAGTTTGGCCCATCAAAACAAAGTTCAGTGTCTCTCCTTTTCCCTCTCTAAGAAAAAGGGTGGCCAAACACCAAAGTACATGCTTACTTGGAACCCACTTTTGTTTAGGGTACGTGTAATGCATGTATGGCTGAACATTGTGCCTACAAAGTTACTTTGTTTAAGAGGACTACCTAGTTATGTCTAATAACTTGTACTATAATGACTTGTACTAAATCTACAATTAGGTTTTGGTTTTGTTAGTGTGTGTAAATTTGGCTCAGCATATCTGTGGTCACATGCATTGTGTAATAATTCTGAACAGAAAAAGCAAAAAGGAAAAGCTACAAAAGTAAATGACGAGATTGTGTGTCTTAATTTATTAATTAGTTAATTAACATTGGTTTACTAACACTGCTCAAAATATGATTCTAAACATGATACTAAACTAAGTACTGAAGAACATCTTTGTTTCGCAACAAATGCATTCAAATAATCAATAAAGTAAAGCACTCTAGATCATAACTATCGAATGCATGTTAGTACATTGGTCGAGCTTCTTAGGATTTGTGTGTTTTCATTTTTTTTTTTATGTGTTGTTTTTTTTGCTATGCTTGAAATCTTAAAAATGGGAACTTTGTAAAATTTCTTGGTTAAAGGTCTGAAATTTGCAGGTTGAGAGATTGGGGGGAGTTGTTGGTTTGTGTGATTTTATTAAATGTAGTGGGGACCTTGAATTGGGGTCACAATTTTGGCATCTTGTTCGTAAATATTTTAAATTTGGACCATCTTCTTTCTACCTCTTTTTCTTTTATCTTTCTTTTCCATCATTGTAAACTTTGGTATTCTTGGATCTAGATCTTGCTCACTTTTTTACCCAATAAAACTCACACCAAATCAACGCAATTGGTTTTCAAGGAGATCATGTTCCCAATTGTAGTAATTGTGTAATTATTGCTTGCATTTTTTTAACCACAATAACCCCCTAGCCTAATATTATACCATTTATATATTTTTTTTAATATTATGCGTTATTTGAGTTTTTATCATCGCAAGAAATATGATATTATAATTTTCAATTATTAAAATATTGTATTGATATCGGTTGAATCCTCTTTCAACCATTAGATTTGATCAGATTTCAATTTAAAAATGTTGAATCAGATTCTTTTATAAATAAATTAGTTCTTTATTAATTAAAAAAATCTTCATTTTGTCTATTGAGGGATTTGATACACATAATAATGAATTCCAAAAAAAATATATCTATCATTCGATATCATATCACAAAATAATTATAAAAAATTATCATTAAATATAAAAAATTACTTAATATAAATAAACTGAAGTAATTAAAGTAATATCTAAAATTAGTTATAAATAATATATAAATATAAATATAATCTTCAATTTTATATAATAATATGTAAATATAATATTAAAATACATATAAAAAATAAAATGAAAAAGTTTTGGGAAGTCTAGGCTCCCTCTAGCCTAAGCAAAGACCCTCCATAAATAACTTCCTAATAAACTTGCTAATAAACTTGATTGTTGGATGAATTTGTTTATAAGTTATCGCAAAAGAGGGAAATAAAAAGTTGAATTCTTAAGTTTATACACAAATTTTTTATATGCTAAGTTATTATGCTTAAGATGAGAAATTTTATTAAAAAAGGTTTATACACAAATTTTAAAAAGAAAAAATATGAGAAATTTTTATAAATTATTTAAGAAACTAATTTCAATTGTTTTTCTTTACAAAACATTACGAAGAAATTCTTTCAAACTTACTCTCACTATTTGTTAAAGAAAAATTAAACAAAGAAAAATATGTTTCTTTACTTCTTCTGACAAGGGAGAGAAAATGTTTTATTTGTGGCGAGACAGATAAATAAGGTGTTATCCAAACTTTTAAGTAAAATTAAGAAAATTAAATTTTATAATTTTCAATTTTTATTTATTTTAATTTTAATATTATTCAAATAGAAAATTTACATAGCTAGGATGGTTTTTCTCTGGATTTGATATCCAGTAGTATCTTGTTATTTTTCAAATAACTAAAGGTAATTTTGCCATATAACTTGAATCTTAATAAAAATATTTGGTTATTTTATTAAAGGTATTTTCTAATATTTCTACATTTTTGGCTATTTTTTTATTAATTTATTTCTAATTTGTAATCTAGAAAAAAATTAGAAAACAAATCTAAATAATATTTGTTATTCTAAGAATAGTGTGTTCCTTGTTGGAATTTACAATCCAAACTTCCAGAAATAAATCACAGGAAAAAAAAATATGGCAAACAAATAATGATAACTTACTTACATTGCCAAGATGAGGAATGAACTCATGAGTTTCATCAACATGGTGGATGAACTTCTTTATGATTTTTAGTAGATATTCAAGAAGCTCATTCAGTAGAGGTTGCTTCCCATCACAAAGATTTGGTCAACATTATAAGTGGAAGATTATATAATTTGAAGTCAACAATGAATATCTTTCACATAATTGAAAAGATGGTAGAGATGAATTTGGTGTTCAATTCAATTTGATAGACAACAAAGGAGTTTACCATAGAAGTAGGGCTTGAAAATCTTTTTTTTTTTCTCAAACAAGCCATAACTTTAAATCAATAAGTGCATGATCTAAATACAATATATGCATATGTAACTACGAAGCCTTGTGATAATACAAGAACTATGAAAATCAAATATTAAAAGGAGAGAATTTAGCCTTACAAAATTGATTTTTCTAGGAAGAAAACAACATTGCAAAAGAAGAAAACAACATATAACAAACAAACAACAAGAGAGGGTAAGCTAATTTAAAAAAGAGAGTATCATATATAGAACATATAATTCATGTTACAAGATTTAATCAATCATTGATCAATACATACAATTTACAAGAGAAGACTATAAAAGATTAAAGTAATGCCACCGTAGAATCTACTCACGAGGTCCATGGAATTACGCCAAACACATATGTCATCATAGAATATACTCGCAAAGTCCATGGAATTACACCAAACACATATGCCACCATAGAATCTACTCACGAGACCCATAGAATTATGTCAAACACATACACTACCATAGAATCTACTCATGAGACCTATGGAATTATGCCAAACACATACACCACCATAGAATCTACACACGAGACCCTTGAAATTACACCAAATATATATTTTACTTCATCATATTTATTCCATACAACCCAGCTCATCATACCAAAATATACAACAACCATGTTTCTCAACCATTCATAATTCACAGCACAACCACATGCAGTCTTGTACGTCACCCAAATGGTTCATATGCTTTTACTGAATCCTAAATTAATCTACACATCCTCACACAAGTATTTAAAGATGCAAAATGACAACTTGACAACATAGGTACAAACTATTTGGGATTTTAAAAATAAAACAACAGCTTGGGCAAAACTTCAAAAATTGTGTTTTTACATTCAAATTAAACATAATTGAATCGAAAACACAATGAAAAAAGAATCACATTAATTGGACAATTGTAGAAAAAATTATGCAAAAAACAAGCAACAAAGGTCAAAGTTGTTAACAATCTAATCTACGAGAACCTTTTATGAGAAACACTACTCTAAATACAAACCTCAACTTCAAGATATAACCGGTCAAAGTGAAGAAATTTGTGTCTAGGAGCCGTTGTTAAAATTTCAGCTTGATTTGAAGATTAATGAAACAAGAATAACAATTTTCCTAATACAACTCAGAGTTGGAAAAAAGGGTGGTGCCCAGGGCCCAGAAGTGGCGCCCAACGTCAACAAGTCAGTGAGTTCACTATCTGAGTCGCGTCTAGCGGTATCAGTGCCACTCAGCGATATCAGAACATAAAACACCCCCTTTTTAGCTTATTTGGTAATTTGACACTTCTTAAGTTACTTCCCACTTGATAAATGTTCCAACACTTATAATCATTAAAGTTTTCACTTAGTCCATGTCATACTACTCAATTTAAGACTCCCAACGAGGGATTTGAGGATAACAACATTCAACAATTTCTATGCATACAACCACTTTCATGAAATTTCATAACATTAAACAAGTTCAACAATTTAAACATAATGTAGGCAAGCTATAATTCACAGTTCAAAAATTATAACGTCTAAATTATATTCAGTAATCAATAATTAGAATAAACAAAATAGATAAAAACAAAATTAGTTTCCCTCACATTAGAAAACAACTCAACCACTCGAAGAAGCCATAAACTATCATTAAACTCGTGAATCCTCTACCTCAACCTAGAGACAACAAAACACGATAAGACTGAACCAAAAGAACCATCAATTAACAAAAAAGCGAAAAAAAAGGATCTCGGAGCACATGAAACCCAATAAGGATCACATGCAAAGCTAAAAACGGATTGAGCATCAAAAGAGAACGAAATTTTTGACTTACCCCATTGAAGATTTTGTTCGGTTAGACTTGAAAAGAATTTCGTCGTGATTGCAACCTCGACCTCTAATTACAAAGATGATGGAATTTGAGTGAGAAAGAAGAAGAAACATGCTTGAGGTTATGGAGAGATTATGTTTGAGAAGAGAAGCAAAATGGTCTCTGTTTGAAACTTTTTTATTAGCCGGTTTTGGATTTAAAAAAAAACAAGGTTATTCGCCAGCTTATAATTTTAATTTTAATTTTTAATTTTCAAGTACTTTGGTTAAATAATTTGTAGAAAATTAAAACAACAAGTAAAATGTATAAAACATTATATTATATAATATGTATACCTTTAGATGTAACGTTCCATTTAATTAATAAGCGTAATTAAAAGAAACGCTACACATAAATAGTATAACAACGCAGTCCTGGGGTCCTTAATGCCACCCCTACAAAACTAGGCACACCATGATGCCAACAGAAAACAGTTGAAAAGTCTAACAGATGAAGTAGAGTAATAAGCAGAAAACAATACATGGGCCATAGCCTTAAAGAAAAACCCATCAAGAAATAAGGTCTAGTCTACGCGGACTATGCAGCGGAACTATCACCTCCCTGTTGCCCACGAGTGTTTCTCGCATCTGCTCACACCAACAAGTTGATGATCATTGCAAAAGAGAGTACCACACAACAAAACACACAACAACGAAAGTAGGGTAAGCTAGAGCACAAAAAGATTTCATCCATACAATCAAATATATTTTCACAATCCCATATACACATATCAACTAAGCATGTTATGACTTTCCAAACAATACACTAAGACACGACTTGACTCATCCGAATACATATAACCTGGTCGGATTCAGCGGATGCTTACACTTGTGGTGGATACTTGTGCTCACCCCCGAGCTGCTCATCCCCGAGCTATGTGTTACAAGTGTTACAATGAATCAATTTCCCTCACCACAAGGTTAACCCTTAATGAATTTCAAGCCTCCTACTACTCTCACCACAGGAGTCAGTCCGCTCTAGGTGAGACTAATTGACTCCTTAGAGTGTCAGGATGCAACCTTACCTTGAATCCTTAACAAGTTATACAAATGGGGCACCACCATGGACACCCACTAACAGGGCCATTGGATTACGTCCCGACCACTGAAGTGCGACCCTGAAAGTCTCACCTACAGACTCCAAGGAATTATGCACTAGCACAGACTAAACATGCTCAACCAATCCATAAAGATTCATCATACATATTTATACATACATATCGCATACTAGTTCTTCATAATCCATCTCTTTCATTTTTTCAGTGAATCCATACCAGCTCATCATTCTCAAATTCATAGTGGAATTTCATCTCATGCCAATGTCGTGTCAATACCAACCACTTCATTTATTTCACATGCGAAGGTTCACGCCCAAAACCATCATTTATAATTCATGAATCACATCACTCACGCATATTTATTTGTCTCATGCATTTAACACAACAATCAACATCCAAGCAAGCATAAACCATTTTAGAATTTCAGAAACAACCACACCATCACACTGTCTCGCCCAGCTCCTCGCTCAGGCTGAAGGGTCTCGCTCAGGCGAGCCCCCTTCGCTTAGCCGAGGGCTCGAAAAGGGAAACAGGAGCTCACGCGGGATCTCACTTAGGCGAGACCCCTCTCACTTGGGCGAGATGCTCGCTTGCTCAAAAACTGGGTTGGTCGCCTGAGCGACCTTTCACGTAAAAAGGGTCTAGGCGAGTCCCTACCCATCTCGCCTAGGCGAGACTGGCTCGCTTGGGCGAGATTATCAGGTCTCGCCATTGTTTTCCTGCAACAACCACCCACACCAGTCCAAACCAAATATACTCATACGTTCACAGCTATCATAGCATCACACCAACCACATAACCTCAAAATAACACCTGCATGATAGGGAAAAATGAAAAACAGGAATGAGCCAGAGCTTCCCTACCTGGAAATGACTAGCACAAGACCTTGACCCCAAACAGCGGAACGCGGTAACTCGAGGGACAACACAAGGAGGTAAAGAAGAAAGGAACTGGTTCGAACTTGCGTGCTCACGGTGGTGCCAAACCCTAGCAGAGATAGAAGGACGGCTGCGGCTCTTAGGACCAGGAACAATTTCTGAAAATGAGAAGGAGTGTTAGGGTTAGGGCAGGTTTAGGGGTTTTATCTGTTGGGCCGGCCTTAGGCCCACTTACAAGGGCAGCCCTTTAATTTTGGGCAGAGGGGACAACACAATTTTTAATGGGCCTTACATTAGAGGTACACTTATAATAATATTTTTAATTATTTAGAATTTATAAAAGTTAAATATTTTCCTTTACTATTAAAAACATCAAATATTTTGTATTGAAAATTATACACCTGATCATACTTATATTCAATGTGTATCATATAACTATTCATATAATTTTAAATGAGTTTACCATTTCAATATTGGACAAATATTAAAATCATACACTATATATCATATTGATACATTTAATGTAAACGATAGCTTTATATATAAGTCGAAATTATTTAAATTAGTTGTAAAAGATATATATTTTTTAAAATTCCTTTTCTATTTTTTATGTTAACTTATTCACAATTTAACTTATGAGATTTTTCTTTTTCTTCTTTTTCAATTTATTCAGCTGTCTTTCATGTTCGACATCAAATTTTCTATTGTTATATTCTTCGTGGAATGTTCTTCTTCGAGGTCTTCCACTACTCCTATCAACTCACCTTCCTTAGTACTAACACATTTTCATTTTAACAACTATTATTCCTACCAAATATTTTATATTACTTATATTATTATGACCAAAATAAAATATATATTTATATAAGCAACACACAAAATCTTATAAGACATATTCACAACACTCAAATTATTGGAAAACAAGGTTAAGAAGAAAGGGTGGAGAAAAATGAAAAGAAAACTGGAAATGTTGAAAAGGAGAAAAATTTTAATTTTTAACTTAGTTATCAGATTTATGTGTTTTGATAAATTATTTTGAATGTATATTATTTTAGTAAATAGTTTTAAATGTGAATTTAGTAAGATATTTTTTATCATAATAAGTTCATATATCGAAATTTATATTTTCCCAAAACAAAATAATAAAAGTGGGAAGTTTTATTTTGTCATTTTCTCATTTATTACAACCTTAGCCAAACATCAACACAAAGTTACCTGCTCTGTCCCTTCAGATTACGAAAGCATCTTCATCATTCCTACGTGTCTCCTTCCAAAACATGAAAACCCATTCAAAATTAGGTCACTTTTTAATAATAATTTTTTTTAAAAGTCAAGATTGTGTTTTAGAAAATGTCATCGGAATTTTTTTCCAGCTACAATTTTTCATGTAATTTCTTTTTTAACTTTGCATAAAAAATAAATAAAATTATTATTTTATCTAAAAAGTCCCCATCACAAAAGTAAGCATGATTTCACCAAAAAGAAAAATAGATAAAAAAAGACCCAGTACTTGCCACAAGGAATAATTTTTTATGTTTGCATATTACGTCAAAATCTTAAATATTCGTTTTCATAAATATAAATAAGTATGATTGTATTAAAATTTATAAATAAGTATTAAACCTACATACAAACACACAACTTTATAGAAGTATATATATTTGACATATTTACCTTCTAGGCAATTATTGTTTTCTTTACTTTTAAAAATTGTAGAGTGAATACTTAAAAAATAAAAAAATGAACTGACACAAAAAGTATTAAAAGGAAATTAACATATTAAAATGTTTTGCTTTATGTTGAAAATTTTGAACAGGCTGCAGCAGATTCATAAAAGAAAATTGAAATAAAAAACTATTGTGAATTATTTATTTTATTATTTTAATAATAATTTTCCGTCTTTCTTAATCTTTGACTAGGTGTACTTTTACATCCTCCGATTCTCTCTTTCTTCACCTTTCACTGTTATTTCTTTTTTCTCTCTCTCCTCTGTCTCCCCGCCGGAGCCAACTTTGGTCGCCGGAATTACCCTTTGGAAACTGCTTCGCGGCGAACCACCGGGATCCCTTTAAGAAATCTATTAAACCGGCTCGAAAGGCAAGTTTTTTTTCCCGGTTCAAGCAGCTAGGTTTGGTCTTTGACTTGGTACCGGGAGTGGAGTTTCGGGGATTTTGAGTTCTGTGAAGAAGAGAGGATCCAGGAAGGTTCTAGAGCGAGAATAAGAAGTGGGTTTGGAGTTTTTTCTAGAGAGAGAGAGATTTTGGTTTGATGTGAAGGGTGAATGGTTTTGAAGCGAAGAAGAGGTTGGAGTTTTCTATGATGACCGGAGCTCTTTCGAGTGATCGGAGAGGGTGGTGGCGCGTCGGTGAATCTCTCACATGGAATGGCAGATCTTGCTAACTACGGGAATGCCAACCGTGACATTGAACAAGTAGGTTCTTTCTTTTTCCCTCTCTATACATATGGGAAGCTTGTGAGTTTGGTGTGAAAGTTACAAATCTTTTTCTCTAATTTTGATTGTTTGTTTCAGTTTTTGTTCTAATGTTGGTAAGGGCTTAATGTTTTTTTTTTTCTTTTTCCTTTTAAATTTCTTTGTGGTGTCTTACGAGCATAGTTGATATTGTAGAGTTGATACTTAAGCGGTTCTATAATAGTTTATGCAGTTCCAACATTGGAGTAACTGATGTGTCTGTTCTTAAGCAACTATTCTTAAAAAGTTTTTATGACATTTGAAACCACTCTGAAACTTATTTTAAGTTCTTAAGAGCTACACTATTGGATGAAATTATAAAACTTGTGGATGTTCGTAAATCTTACATGACATTGTAGAGTCCACCAAATTCGAATTAAGAAACTGCACCTCCTTTGCAGACGCTTGAGGTTATGAATTATGGTTGTGTGCGTTTGCGTTTCTTTTCTTTGTTTTGGGGTGACCAGTTAGATAAAATTGTGAGCTGTTTTTTGAAAGTTTCATTTTTGCGGATGAGAAGTGTTATTTCCGACCCTTTTAGATTTTTTTATTTATTAAATGGATGAATGCTTCATGGAATGGGGAGTATGGAAAATGTTGAGATACTGGCATGCATGTTTGTCTATCAATGGAGGGTAACTTGCCTTAGTTATATGTGAGAAAATGTCTTTGAAGAGCATGTTTTAGTTTTAAGGTATTGATAGGAATAGGAAGTTGAAGCTTGCGAGAATGCTATGTATTTTTAGAACCTTCAAGGGTTGAATGCACTCATTGACTAAACATTTTCTGATTTAGCTCTAAATGGAAGCTGATTAAATTTATATTTATCTAGTGAGATTGAAGCAGCAACCGCTGTATTTTTAGTTGTTTGAACACAGTACTGCATCTCTAAGTTGTAGTTCAGGTTAAAATATTAAGAAGGAAGCGAGATAGGCTACTCATAGAAATTGAATCAATTTTGTCATGTATTGGTTTTCTTGTGGAATTTTACAGCCCTTATAGTATAAGACGGGGTAAATTGTTGTTATTCGCTATTCCTAAATATCCACATGCTATATTTCTCAGTCTGAAACATGGACACTCCTCCAGCTTGGGGTGCTGAGGTTTCTAAACTTGAGAGATTATGTAAACTGGTGAAGCTTTTCTATAATAAACCTGACTTCTAAATTCACAAGAGCTTTCTTAATAAATAAATAATATTTAAAAGGCCAATAAAAGAATTAAAACTGAATTTAATGCCATATTCGTATCCAATGTTTAGAATATTGTACTACTAAAGCAAACCCCAACGGTGAGGACAATGAATCAGTGACTGTGGCAGGTTGATTTTGTTTCTAAACTTGAAGGTAAAGCATATAAGAATCCTTTTGCAAAAGTTGGCTCTAGCATTTGCAGCTAAAAGTGTTGCATTATGGTTTTGGCAAAAGTAATTGAACCAGTATCTCTAAAACTCATTCATGTATGACCCAAGTCTACCTAATTCCACCTAAGTCTACTAACCAACAATGGAATTCAACTCATTTTCTCCACGTGGAAAAGTAAACTCAGTTGAAACTGAGTTATAACTTGCTAGTTTTATAACCATGTTGGGACATGCTTCCAATACTGATACTTTTATGACGTGTTGGATATTGAGCATTGTGTGTCGATTTAAAAGTATATCTTTCATGAGCTTAGACACTTGAGTTGATTCTTCCTTATGGCTAGACAGTTAAAGGACGCTTCTATTATAAAAAAGAATTTGTGAACTACATTCCCTTACCTTGGTATGCTTGTATTATATTCTCCCCTCCTCTTAATATAGACTATATGCTTCCCACCCTTGAAGGATAAGTATGTTACATTTTCAATTCATTTTAGTGCAAACGATTTTTTAGAGAGTTCCTCCGTCACAATGATTCTCGACATGATTAATAGTTAATTTTGAAAATCTGTTATCAATTTTGTGGATTTAGAATATGAAATAAATATCTAGATGAAAATTTAAAGCCAACAATATATGAATAAATGTATTTGAATCTTTGTTCTATCCTTTAAAATACTAAAATCAATAATAGGATGCTCCAAATTTCGTATTGGTAACATAAAAGCTATAAAAGATGACAAAGCGTCATTGAAAAGCACATTCATAATTATTTTCCACACTTTATCTATATTGAGAAGGGCCAAAATGTTACTCATATTCAACTTTTAAGGGAGCATAGTGTATACTTTAAAATAAGAGAAGAGAGAAGGGGAGTGTAACTTAAACATCTCTCATGCAAAAGAAGAGTAATTTGCTCTGCAAGAAAAACAAATCTATTTCTTGAACATTCGCAAAAGATCATTTTAAAAGGCTAAAGTTTATTGCCTAATTTGGTTTCTTCTAATCAAAATCAAGTTTGCTCCTCAAATCATACTTCACTAACAACGAGTAAATCCTATCCCACTTGATGAAGTAGCTACTACCCAACTCCATTGGGTTCAATGAAAAACTAAATTCTTAACAATATTATTCATTGTTAGATCCCTCGTAACATTTCCTCTAATGTCTTTGGGTTCCCTTCCCTCCACCCCTTTTCACAGGGCTAAAATCCTCTTTTAACGTGTTGCTTATGTTCAATTTCATTTGATTATGTATACTGCTTAGTCTGTTTGATCCTTATTGGTGTTTATGTCTTTACTCTTAATTCTGCAGGCATTGATTGCTTTGAAAAAGGGTGCCCAACTTCTTAAATATGGTCGCAAAGGAAAGCCCAAGTTTTGTCCATTTAGACTTTCCAGTGTAAGTTAAATTAAAGACTTTTCTGAAGTGTTGTAGATTCTCTACTTCACGTCTTTCTAACTGCCTAGTTGGAAAATTCTTAATTGGTTATGTGATCATGAGATATAGCTGCTATTACATGATTTTGATACTAAAACAACACAAGCAATATAGTGTGAAAAAGACTGTTAATTTGTATTTTCCTAGTTTACTCGCCTTGCATAGGAGTGTCAAAATGGGTCTGGCCTATCCCAACTTGTTATATTGGTGGACCAGGTTGCCATTTGGAACCCACCAACCTCCCGTAACCTATCCCGTTTAAGCCCATCTAAAAATAGGTTGGGGTGAATTAACCCACCTAACTTATTTATTTTAATTAATTCTATTAATTCATACATTCCTATTTTATTTGAGTATGTATTATCTTTTTAGGTTAAGAATTTTAGTTTTAATTTGAATTTACTATTTAATTTGCATGAAATATATCTATTTTACTTTCATTGCATTTAAAGAAAAGGGTTGACCCACCGACCTCCATCAATGGTATTGGGTTTTTGCAGGTCAACCTACCAACCCGATTAAAAATGGGGCGGGTTGACACACAAAACCCAAATAACAGGCTGGGTTGACCGGTCTTGCATGGGTTAGAGGAGGGCAAGGGAGAGCCAACACAAATTGCTACCCCTAGCCCTACATTTGATGAGGTCTTGTGTTCTACATGGTATTGAATTTTAACATACCAGAGTGTGCTCTGTGATTCCATTTCACTGTTGGGAGTGCCCCATAAGTTGTAATACTAACTTTCACGTGTTGTTGACAATATTGTATAGCCCGCTTCTAAACCTTTTATATCTTTAATCGGTAACTTGTTAATGCATAGGAAATAGATGAGTACACCTTGATGTATTTTACTTCTACATATTGCCACAGAAATTTTCCTCTGGCTGAAATCGGTGGTTTCCTGAGTTGCACTGTGAATTATAAGGGTTTGCTGCATTCTAGTGTTACATTTCAGGTCAATTTGTGTCATTAGTATCCAGATTTTTCATAGATTTTATTTACTATCGAGGATGAATTTCCTTACTGTAGTAATTAGTGCTACTGCTAACAAGCAGCGGTTGCTGGACAAACATATTTCTTATTTGGTGAGTGCCTTCATGGTTGTATAAAAAAAATCATAAATTCTAATAAAATTGCATCTTTTCTGTTGTTCGGTGATTGAAGACTATAAAGTTGAGCATTCATATACAGTAGTAGCCATGAATTGACTTTTTATATTGTCAAATTATTTCTGTGTATACACATTAAATATCTGTAAACTGTAGGACGAATCATCTTTAATCTGGATTACAAGTAGCGGAGAAAGAAATTTGAAGTTATCTTCTGTCTCTAGAATTATTCCTGGACAAAGAACTGTGAGTTTTCTCCCTTATTTATAATTTCATACAATACCATGGCTATCTTTGTTGCTAGCAAATTGATTTAAATTTTTTCACAAACTTCTCTTATTTGTTCTGTATTTCCTTTCCCTCAATCATCTGGCAGGCTGTTTTCCAACGTTACTTGCGCCCTGAGAAGGACTATTTGTCCTTTTCACTCATTTATGGTAACGGAAAGCGGTCGCTTGATTTGGTTAGTGCAAATTAGTTATTTGATGCATCACTAAATAATTGTTTGGTTTCATTTTCTTTACTTTTTATTATTATACTAATTTGTGTTATTGCTTTTCAGATTTGTAAAGATAAAGCCGAGGCAGAAGTGTGGATTGCTGGCCTCAAAGGACTGATATCTTCTGGTCAAGGTGGCCGGTCTAAAATTGATGGATGGAGTGACGGTGGTCTCATTCTTGATGTAAATATGCTAGCATGTGGTTTTTGTAGTTAAAACGAATTTTGGGCATGTTATGTTTGTACTATATCCGTAGATTTAGTTGTCGGTTAATAATTGTGTTTTGCATCATATTCCTTGGGCATCATTTGGGAAATGTGATAGAATGGAATGGGACGACATATGGGGTGTTGTTCTATGTATGGTGCATTTTAAAAGTGGAACACTGTTATAGACATGAGGCTTAGAAATGGTACATTTTTGTTTTACTAAATATTGTGGAACCAAGAAGAACAGAACAAAACAAAATCATTTCATAATGCTACTATAGGTTTGTATTTTCAACTAATCAAAATGCATATAACTTATTTGCTCCATTACAAGAGTGATTATTTCTTATTTTCTCTTAAGGGCTATATACTGTTGTTTGTATTTATTTATTTGAAAGAGATAGCAATTCACTCTTGTTCTTCTATTGTTATTTGGGGTAACTGATTGTGTTGATTAGTCTACTCTACCTTTTGTGTGATGTGTGTTTTTGCCAAAAGATGAACTGATTGTACAAAAGTTTTCCTTATTCCTGTCCCTCTGCTGTTGTCATTATTATGCTTCCATAGCTTCTGATGAAATAATGGATAAATTGCTTATTATTCTCCGGCCCAAATAATATCAGGATAACAGAGACTTAAAATCAAAAAGTCCAAGTGAAAGTTCTGCTAGCACTTCACGAGGCATCAGTTCTCCTGACATTTCTGTGAGTCTTCCAAATACTTCACCAAAGTCTTTTCAACCCGACAATACAATCTCTGAAAGGTCACATGCACCACCAGACCCAACAAACATGCAAGTGAAAGGATCTGGTTCAGATGCTTTTCGTGTCAGTGTTTCAAGTGCCCCTAGTACTTCGAGTCATGGATCTGCACCAGATGACTATGATGCTCTGGGGGATGTATACATATGGGGCGAGGTTATCTGTGATCATGTTAAAATTGGTGCTGATAAAAATGTCAATTATTTCAGCCCAAGGACAGATGTACTTCTCCCTAGACCACTGGAAGCAAATGTAGTTTTAGATGTGCATCATATAGCATGTGGTGTTAGACATGCTTCTCTAGTCACTCGGCAAGGTGAAGTTTTTACATGGGGCGAAGAATCAGGAGGACGCCTTGGCCATGGTGTTGGGAAGAATTTGGTTCAACCTCGTCTAGTTGAAGCATTGACTTCTACAACTATTGATTTTGTTGCCTGTGGAGAGTTCCATTCATGTGCTGTTACAATGGCTGGGGAACTTTACACATGGGGTGATGGTACTCATAATGCAGGGCTTCTTGGTCATGGAAGTGATGTCAGCCATTGGATACCAAAGAGAATTGCCAATTCATTAGAGGGACTTCAAATTGCATATGTTGCTTGTGGTCCATGGCACACAGCCTTGATAACTTCAACAGGGCAGCTGTTTACATTTGGTGATGGAACATTTGGTGTCCTGGGCCATGGAAATAGGGAAAATGTTTCATATCCTAAAGAAGTGGACTCCTTGTCTGGATTGAGGACAATATCTGTAGCATGTGGAGTGTGGCATACTGCAGCTGTTGTGGAGGTTATGGCAACACACTCCAGTACAAGTGTTTCATCAGGTAAATTGTTTACTTGGGGTGATGGAGACAAAAATCGCCTCGGACATGGGGACAAGGAGGCACGCCTTAAACCAACTTGTGTGCCTGCGCTTATTGATTACAATTTTCATAAAATTGCTTGTGGGCACAGTTTGACAGCAGGCCTGACAACATCTGGACGTGTTTTTACGATGGGAAGTACTGTTTATGGTCAACTTGGGAATCCCCAGTCTGATGGCAAGCTTCCATGCTTGGTTGGAGACAAGATTGCTGGTGAATGTGTTGAAGAAATTGCATGTGGTGCATATCATGTAGCTGTATTAACATCCAAAAATGAAGTTTATACTTGGGGGAAAGGTGCAAATGGGAGATTGGGTCATGGAGATATTGAAGATCGAAAAACACCAGCTTTGATTGAAGCATTGAAGGATAGACATGTGAAATATATAGCTTGTGGTTCAAACTACTCCGCTGCCATATGTCTTCATAAGTGGGTATCTGGTGCCGAGCAGTCTCAGTGCTCTACTTGTAGACAGGCATTTGGCTTTACTAGAAAGAGGCATAATTGTTATAACTGTGGACTTGTCCACTGCCATTCTTGCAGTTCAAGGAAAGCATTAAGAGCAGCATTGGCTCCTAATCCCGGCAAGCCATATCGTGTGTGTGATTCTTGTTATGCAAAGTTGAACAAGGTTGCTGAAGCTAGCAATAGTAATAGAAGGAATGCCTTGCCTCGTTTGTCAGGTGAAAACAAGGATAGGCTAGACAAATCTGACCTAAGGTTATCCAAGGCAATAATTCCTTCTAATGTTGATTTGATAAAACAACTAGATAACAAGGCAGCCAAACAAGGAAAGAAAAATGATACATTCTCACTGGTACGCACCTCACAACCACCTTCTCTGCTACAGCTGAAAGATGTTGTCATGTCCACTGCTCTTGATCTGAGACGAACAGTTCCAAGACCGGTGGTTGCACCATCAGGAGTAAGTTCCAGATCTGTGTCACCTTTCTCTAGAAGACCTAGCCCCCCTCGCTCGGCTACTCCAGTTCCAACAACTTCAGGGCTTTCCTTCTCGAAAAGTATTTCTGATAGTTTGAAGAAGACAAATGAACTTTTAAATCAAGAAGTTCAGAAGTTACATACTCAGGTGCATTCTTGTTTTCCTTCTCTGATGTAAATGAAGTAGTAGAGTTTTCCTTCTTTGACAGGGTACAGTTATCCAACCAATTTGAGCCTAACAAAACACAGTCACTGTCACTTTGCTTAAATTGCCAGAAAGTTATTGTCACGTTTATATAAATATATGCTGTTTCTTTCACTTCATGTGGTATCAAGAAAATTCTAATTATAGAGATCATTAGGTGGAGGGCCTGAGACAGAGATGTGAACTGCAAGAATTAGAGCTTCAAAGGTCAGCAAAAAAGACTGAAGAAGCTATGTCACTGGCTGCTGAGGAATCTGCAAAATGTAAAGCTGCAAAAGAAGTTATAAAGTCACTCACAGCACAGGTATTCTTTTGTTAATTTACTTCTCTTGGAGCGATGTCTTTGATCTGGTTTATTTTCATGTGTTGCGATATTATTTGTAACCTGATGTCAACTTTCCTGCATTGATAAAATGAAAATCAATGATTACCATCTATCAAGTTGAAGTTTATGTTTATAAAATTTCTTAACTGTAGCAATAATATTTAAGAAGTATCTTTCGTTTCAAGTTTTTATTTTTTGCTTTTGGTTTTAACTATATATTAAAAATTACATTATTTTATCTGTTTGGACATATACACACTGGTTTGAGTCTCGATGCATTTATTTTTTCAGAATAAATTATCTTACATCTTATGCTGCTGTATTATTTTTTACGTTTATACTGATTGGCCATCAACATTCTTTTAGCTCAAAGATCTAGCTGAGAAGCTTCCTCCTGGAGTTTATGCTACTGAGAACATAAGACCAGCTTACCTACCAAATGGTCTTGAGCCAAATGGCATCCACTATCCAGATTCAAATGGGGAGCAGCAGCACTCCAGAGCAGAGTCAATCAGTGGCTCTAGTTTGGCTTCCATGGGACTTGAATCCTCTCTACTGAATAGAACTGCGCGGAATTCTCCAGGAACTAATGGAACTAGTCTACACCAGCAAATCCGGAGCCCTGTGATCTCTAATGGGACCAATAATTATCCAGATGTTAAATTGCCAAATGGTAGTGGTGTAATTCAGGCAGGCAGTGGTAGCACAGTTGATGATGGTAGGGATTCTGGGAATTTTCACAATGACGAGAGTGGTCTGAAATCAAGGAATGCTGTACCTGCTGCTAATACTAATCAAATTGAGGCAGAATGGATTGAACAGTATGAACCTGGTGTCTACATAACACTTGTGGCATTGCGTGATGGAACGAGAGATCTGAAGCGAGTTCGCTTCAGGTAAGCAAAAATCTTCCACTTGACCAGGTTATCCGTATCTGGTTTACTTGCATGTTTGTCTGTTCAACTGTTGGTGGGCATGTGGAATTTAAAAATTTGAACTTTAGCTATGTTTTTTCATCTTTACACGACTTAGTCTACCTTAGTCTCATACATGATTGTTATTGCTTAAAACTGAGATGTTTTTTCTTGTAACCTTTGTTATATGTATATTCTGTTTGATGATAAATGTAACTGCAGCCGAAGGAGATTTGGAGAGCACCAAGCAGAAACCTGGTGGTCGGAGAACCGGGACAAGGTATATGAAAGATACAATGTTCGCAGTGCCGACAAATCTACCGGCCAGGCGGCACGAAGTTCGGAAGGGGCTGGTTCACCTGTTTCCCAAACTTAGGAGTAGGGAGAGGGAAGCCCTCCATTAACATTTTGTCACACTGAACAACACTGTAGGGAAGGAAGAACGCATTTGAGGAATCCTTGTTTGTTGGTGGTTCTTATGTCTATCCATAATTCTTTTCTCAGTCTTCTTTTACCCCTTGCCTCATTCCCTCTTTAAACTAATTGTCTTCCATTTAATCTGGGAAGATGCCCTTTACATGTTGTAGTGTAGTGTATATAAAATCACCAGTTCTGATCATTTTGACCAAGGAACTACCCTTACCCATTTATTCTTCCATTTTCTTGATCTCATTTGTTTCCATCACACCTTTGTACATGGTGACACTTGCAATTTCATTCATTCATTTTTTTTCTACATGGTGTGTTGAATAGTTGGCTGATCATTCCCACCCTTAAAAAATATAAATGGCTCCTGATTAGGAAAACCCCCTTTATCATCATCAAATTCATGTGTAAATGCAGACATAAGGTCCAATTTTGATCTTACAAATCGTTGCAAGTGTGATGATTTTACTTAAATGATAGATCAGGGATGGACAGCTGATTTTACGATACATTATGATTAATCAATATTTCGCAGATAAACATGGATGTTTGAACAATGAAACTCAAAGTATAACAATATGAACCTCAGACGGTTTTCGATTTTCTTTTTTAACCTTTCATTGATGATCTGTTGATCTGTTTAGCTGAGTGAACTATATTTTGGTACACGAATCAATGTGTTGTATTTCATCAAATAGATTTCCAGTAGTTGTGGTAGAAGTTTTATAATTTATTTAGACAATTTTGTTTGAAAAGGACAGTAAATGGGAGTATATCTTCCAGTGATCTTGATTTGTTAAAAGTTATTGATTATTAACTTCTTCCGGTAGACTAGATCTCTATTAGTAGATAATTGTAAATTATAGAATGACATACAAAGGGGATGAGTAAGAAAGACTAAAAGTGACCCCAGTTATGAAGAAAGCATTATATAAACATTATCAAATTAGAAGACTGAATAGACCTCTATGATAATTTTCTTTTTCTCTTTTCTGAATTCTTCTGTTGAGATCTTTTTTCTCCATGTCAGAAAAATAGTAGGTGCTTGTATAGAGACTTCACAGTCAAGTCAGCAAGGAATCTAGATGGATGATAAATTTGTCTTGTTCATATTGAATGAGCCTTTACCTAGATGAACTTAGGTTAATCTAGATCCATTTGTCTTGATTCCTTATTAATATGATTATAGTTATAATGTTTTTTATGTGATTAATTAGAGTATTCTAGATGTCTGACATGTCTTTGGTACTTTGTTGTATAGTTGCTTTCTAAGACTGAGAATGACATCAAGAGTCTTAAAGAAAATTTTATATCATTGAGATTTTTTTTTTCATCTTTATTGTACACTAGCCCTATATTCAAAGAGAGGAACAATGAAGACTCTATTAAAAAGGAAAATTTCATATCTTAGATCAAGATTTTCTTATTACCTTAAACTGGTTCTCAGGCTCAAGGAGAGGAACAACGAAGATTCTTAGTTAAAAAGAAAATTTTTGTATCTTTGGCCAAGAGCTTCTTGATTCTTACAACACATTGTCCTCTATGTTTGAGGAGAAAAATGATAGTTTTTATTGAAAAAGAAAATTTTGTATTTTTGTTGTTCAAACAATTCAATTCTCTCTTCGTAGAAATGTACATACGTTACAAAATAAATAAAAACAAAACATTAAGTACATCCTCTCCTCTCATGTATCAATAGAATTTTCTCATGTGACAACATCAATTCTTATGTAAGAACATTGATCATCATAATTCGATTACAACACAACCACAAAAAAGATAAGCTACCAATTTAAATTTTCATAACAAAAATAGTAACAAGTTATAAAATAAAATTCATATATATTTCATTCACTTATAATAACATTTACTATAAACACATATTAACCAATAGGTAATCAACTCAAGTATCTATTCATCACATTCCAAACTAACAGGATCACTTGACAAATCATATTTTTGTCTTTTTATGCTTTGGATTTAAACACTAAAGATTTTACTTTTGTTATACTATCTTCCTTTTTGCACTTACCTACAAGTAAAGAACATTATCCATTCTTCCTACTCTCACTACATAATATTTTTCTCCATGGATCTTGTAAAAAGTAAAGTTAGGATAATCCATTTACATATATCACTAAATTCAACACATTCATCACATATAACATAATTTCACCATCAATTTCAAATAACATAAACTTACACTTCACACTTCATCATACACATTTACATTTTCTATACAACAAAATTCATCTGACAAATCAACAAATCAATAAAACATATAATTTTATATGTTATAACATTATATATATATATATATATATATATATATATATATATATATATATATTTACTAACTACATTTATTTATTTAAATAAACACCTTTTCAAAGCCTCCTTGTTTTTTTTAAGATTTTTAATTTGAGTGAAAATTATTTCACTCAAGTAAAATTGTCCTTACTTGAGCTAAAACTAATTAATATTAAACCTCTCTCAAGTGGAGAATTTTCAGTAGAGGAAAATCACTTCAGATTAAGCTCCTTTTCTACACTGCATTTTAGCTTTAGCAATCAAAATAAGCGCTTTAAAGAAAAATGCAAAAACTAGAGACTTCTAATCATGTATAGGAATTGATCCAACCAGAAATATGTTTTAACTTTAAAAAAAAAATAAAAAGTCCTATAATTTTTAACTTTATAAGGATTAAATTGGTTCAAACTTATTGCATTTAACATCCAAATCTACAAATACATATTATGCAAGAAACGTATACTAAACATTTTTGCATTTCTAAGTTCTAATTGACATTCTAAAACTTGTAACTATTTCTACTAAACTAAAACATTTTCACCCACCACATTAGTTTCTAGTGAGAAACACACAAGTTCCCATAACTTCCATAGTTACAAATCACCATCAAAATCTTGTAATTCTTGCCATCATGTATTTTTACATCTTAAAATAGATCAATTTAGAAAATTCACATCAATCTAATTCTTACACACAAAAAAAAAAAAAAAATAATCATGACCAAATTACATCCATATAGTCCAAGCCTTCTACCCTAAGTGCTATCAAACTATGACTAGCTTCCTTCACTTAAAATTTCTTATTTTAACATAGAAACCTCAAATCTACCTACATAAAATCCTAATCATCAAATTAAAGTATGCTAAGACTTTAGATGGATAGATTTTATCTTGTTCAACAAACTATACATACAAACACACACCCCTATATATGGAATCATTCACACGCAACCAATCCAAGAAAAAAAAGGACAAAAAAATTACTTCTAAACAAAATTATGATTGGTAGGTTATGATTTTCTCTCTACAAACTTCACTATTATGAGTTCCAATATTGAAAAAAGATGAATAGATCACTCAAAAACTTAAAGAGAAAATAGAAAAATTATAATAAAGTGATGGTAATTTTTATAAAGGAAGTATAAGTAGTTAAATTTTTCTATTTATATTTTTTTAATTTAATTAATAAAATATTAATGCTTTATCTCATTCAAAGAACTTTTATTATCATACAAATTTATATACAAAAATTAAACATTTTCTTTAAAGAATAAAACTTGAAATTTCTTAGGTATTATTTAAATTAGATGCTTTAACATTAAATTGTTTTTTCAAGAATAGAACAATATGTTTTTAATGAAAGTTATGTAATGTTTGGGAAAATGTATGTGTCATTACTTAACTGAAAATGGTGGCAAAAGTATAACTTTATCTAAAATTTCACCCTTTTTCTAATTTTTCTATATTGAGAGTTACTTCTTTTATTTAAGTTATCCTACAACACGACGGCATATAAAATGCATTGATTATTTTGTGAAGAGAAATTTTAACAATATACTCCTTTTAGCAATTCTTTTTTAATTAGCAAATATATTAGACATCACAAAATTATATAAATCTTACTCTTTATATATGAACACCACTCATAATTTGGTAGTTTTTACTAGAAAACAATTGTTTTAATCTATTAAAGAAAATATATTATTAATACTATATTAAAAAACAAGCAATATTTAACATTTATCTTTTTTTTTTTTTTCAATTGTCATTCATGTCAATAAGTTGTTTTCATATACCAACATCCAAATTTTGTATCGATGTGATATGTAACTAACTACATATACCTACGTAGGTATGACTTCATCAAAATGTACTCAAATCAGAAAAAAAAAATTGAATATGGCGTTTCCAACCTGGCTTAAGTTACCTAAGCAGGAAAGTACTTTTGTTGTTTTAGATAATTGTAGTAAAAAAAGTTGTCACATATATAACTTTAATGTAAAAATCTTTGCAATATCAATCAACTAAAAACCTTAAATAAAAATCTACAAACTTCCCATATATAATAATTCATAAATTAAACAATAAGCAATTAATTATATTTAAGCAACACTTAATATAATAACTCCATGAAATGAGTCACATGTCTCTAAAAACAATAAATAAAAGGAGTCATATCAAGTAAAAAAACATTGTAAATTAAGATGTCCTATTTTATAATAGACACATAACTCTTCTTGGGCACAGCAATTAATGGTACATGTCCACCCAATTAAACAGTTGCATGGCCCCTAAATTTCAATGAAAGGTTCAAATAACAGTGGAAACCGATGAATGAGTTATAGTGTGTTTAACCAAACCCACGTGAAACTTGAAATTTTGCTCCCTTAAATCACCAAATGTTTTAATATTAATTAACAACCATTGACTTAGGGTTTTGTCTTTGAAAATGACCCTTAGCAATGGTCTCAAATGGTCACATGGCTTCAAAGATGGGTTTGAAATCAAGACATGACATTAGACAGCTTAACCACCCAACAAAGTTGTATCATTTTCAGGAACCAATTAACTTCTTCAATTTTTTTTTTTCCTTTCAACTCTTTACTACAAAGTTAGTACAAATATATCTCTCCAATAAATAAATAAATAAAAACTAAAGTCTTTGTTCTGAAAATTAAAAGAATTTTGTTTGATAGAACCATTTAAAAATAATTTAGACAAAACACATCCCAATAAAAGCTTCATTATTTAACTCAATAATCAATATCATAATAACATTGTTAGTGTTTGAAAAAAAAAAATTCTAGAATCAACAGTGGCTACTTTGGAACACGTCATCTTGTCTTTTATTTGAAACGGGAACTATAGTGTATACATGAATTTAGAAATTATTGGGACAATCAATGCAACGATAACAAATGAAAAATTATTCAATGTGGAAAGATCTAAAATGTGACTGGGTAGAGTTAGATTGTATATATATTTTTAAATGGATAATAAATTTGATTTGATGGAAAAAGGATCTTATATTTCTCTTTATAACTTATTATGAGAAATTGAGTTAACAGATGCTAAATCTCCTCTAATTCTAAAATAAATTTGATTTTTTTTTAATTTAAAAAAATTATATTTATGTTTTCTCCAATTTTAAATGGTGATTATTTTTTTATACTTTAATAAATAATATTTAGGTTTAATTACTCGGATGATACCACTGTAGGTGTGTCAAGCTGGTACCCGCTTTTAAAAGAATGTTAATTGCATCCCAACTTTTGAAAAAATGTTTCAATTAGGTCCCTTTCAAAATGAGTTGATTAACGCCGTTAACAACGTGCCATGTGTCAGTATGTGTTTTTTTTTTTAAAAAAAGAATTTTAAAAATTTTTAAATTTTTTTTAAAATTTTTTTTAAATATTTAAAAAAAAATAAAAATGTCACGTGTCAAGTCCTTGTGACATGTGGCATTGTCAGTAACACATGTCAGTGTCACCATCAAGTGTCATTGTATTTATTTCGATTTAGTCCTCATATATGTCTTTTTGTTTCAATTTAATATGTGTATCTCATTCAATTATGTCCCAATTTTTTAAATAATTAAAATATTTTCGTAATCCATTTTTTATAAGATTAAAACAAATTAAGTACAAATATTTTTACAACATTAAGTACTAATATTTATATTATTTCTCTCAATTTCAGACCAAATTTATTATTTGTATAAATGTTTTACTAATATTTTTTATTAAAAATGACTTTTTAACATATTACTTTATTAATTAATTTTTTATTAAGTACTCATGTTTTGTTTATTATTATTTTTTTCCAAAATAGAAAAATAGGTTTAATTATGCCTTTGGTCCCCGTTTTGGAGTCAAAATCTCAAAATGGTACCTAAATTTTTAAAAATCTCAAAATGGTCCCCTTTTTTGTTGAAACGTCTCACGTTTGTCCTTCCCGTTAAGTCAAGGTTGACGCCGTTAGAGGTAGTGCCACGTGTCAATTCCTCAATTTTTTGAATTTTTTTATTAATTTTTTTTGAATTTTTTTTTTATTTTTAATTTTTTTTTTTGAATTTTTTTAAAAAAATCAAAAAATTGCCACGTGTCAAGCTGTCATCGTGCCACGTGGCAGTGACAGTGACACGTGTCAATATTACGCCACATGTCATTTTGTTAGTCTCAATTTGGTCCCTTTATTTTAATTTGTCTCAATTTAGTCCCAATTTTTTGTAAAAATGAGCAATTTTGTCCCCTTCAAATTGAAACAAAATTTAATTTTATATAAATGTTATACCAATATTTTTATTAAATTTGATATTTTTATTCAAATTGATATTTTTATTATATATTTTTAACATAGCTAAGTTTAGTTAAA
>Ga0214542_1003108_pt1 | contig 34213 bp, 16 predicted proteins | sample CNSS1metaG_FD_160096 | JGI IMG/M metagenome (GOLD analysis project Ga0214542, IMG submission 160096) | Root nodule microbial communities from cowpea collected in UCLA plant growth center, Los Angeles, California, USA - CNSS1 | ecosystem: Host-associated > Plants > Roots > Nodule | place: USA...
CACAGACGCACACAGACACACACACACACACACACACACACACACACACACACACGCACACACATATATATATATATATATATATATATATATATATATGTATGAAAAATACTAGTATGAGAAGATTTATATAAAAAGTGAAAGAAAAAATTATCATATTTAAGTTTAGAATTTTAGATTAAAAATAATTTATGGTTGTTATTCATTAATAAAATTAGATTAAAAACAATAGATTAGAGCGTACTTGTCTAACTTGAAACAATTAAGGAATGTGTGGAGGGGAGATTGATTTTAATACTTATAGTCCAAGTTTTCTGTTCTGTTATAGATGTGATTACATGTGAAGTATGAATTGAAAGATGAAGGAGATTTGATGGTTTAAGATAAAGATATTTAAATCATATTTGTAGAAGTCCAATCAATAAATTATATGAAGACCCTATAATAAGAAAATTTGTACGTATTTTTTTTATATATGAGATAAAGTTCCCCACATACTTCAATAAAAATATATATATATATATATATATATATATATATATATATATATATATATATATATATATATATATATATTTAACTTTACTTTTAATCTAAAATCTAGGACTTATATTAGGATAATCTAATATCCAGTCCATATTCATTTAGGAAAATTACCCGTTAGTTCATAAGTACTTAATAAAACTCTAGATAAAATGATATGCTCTAGTTAGTAGTCATGTTCTCCATAAATATTTTTATAAGAGAATAATAAAAATTGAAATCAATTTATTTATTTATTAAAATTATAGTTTGTATAGACGAGCTAGTAAATTTATAGAAACTATTTTGTGAAGTTTTTCAGAATATAATTTTTATTTATTTTTTCTGATAAAAATGTTTATAAAAAAAGGTTCATTCCAACATGATATTAAGCAGACATCAATATTCATAATGGAGAGTTGACGTTCTTTGTGAATCTCTATCTACTATATATACGAGTGGATGTGAAGGATGGTCACGCATGACCATAACGTTCAATGGTTCTATTTCTATATACTATTTCATCGATGGAGACAAAAAGATGAGACACTAAAATCAATGTAACATACAGAGTACAACAAATATGTGTCCACAAGATCTTGCATTTCAGTCCTCTGAAAAACCAAAGTACAACAAATTTCTCTTTGTCCATTAATGTTATTACAATTCCTAGCATTTGGATAAGTCTTGAGAAATCATGGTATTTTATTCATCTCCTGTACAAAACTCCATAGCCACATCTTTATGTTTGCATTTAACTTCAGAACCAGACAACAATCCAGGGCCAATAACTCCAGTCTCTGATAATGTATTTAATCTTTTTTACCTACAACTTCATTGATATCGAAACAAATGCTTAGGATTTGACCTAACCGGGCAACAGCGTCGTATTGTTCCTCATCTGTTGCCGCTTGGGCTAATTCTTTGGCGAATGCCGCCACAATCTGGCACATCTGCCAAAATAAAGAGATAGATTTTAGATGATAAGATACTCTTTCCTACCCTCTGTTACATCATGCACTGAAACAAATTTATTTCTACCTCATTGTAAAGAGCAATTAAGTTTATACGCTCTGTATCAAAATCAAATAAAAAATAATACAAGTCCGGTGTACCTGCACAAAAGTGGAAGAACTAAAATCAAATCTTTGAAATAAAGGCTCTTGAAAGAAAAATTCCAAATCAGAATGAAGAAACAGTACTTATGACTCTGACTAGAGGCCGAGGAAAAGTCTCAAAGACGATGAACTTGTTCACATTAACTCGCGTGGGCCTGCCTTTAACTTGGTTGTTTTCTGCCTCTTTTGCTGGCAAATTCCTCTGCACAAGTTCATAAGGTAGTCAGAATTTGGACTTGAATTCATGAATTCTAAAACAAAAAAAAAAAAAAAAAAAGTTCAGCATTGTGTGACATGGAATGGAACCTAATGCACTTACAAAGTATCTGTTCTGGAACTCAACGAGGAGACCTTCTTCCAAGAGACGAAACCTTCTCCTTATAAACAGAATCTGTGCTCTCTGCATTTTTCTATCCTGATCCAACATGAAGAAATCCATATTTGACTTTGCGTGCTTCCCACGATTACTAGAACTGCGCATTTCACTCTGCTTAGATTGGTTGGAGCTGGAGCAAGACTCCACATTTGTAATATTTGGACCATTGAACACTCGTGAGTTACACTGTAATTCAACTGGTATATCTGCAACTGCAATATTCAACTCCTCACAGATAACCTTCTGAATCTTCAGATCCTTATCTTCAACAATATTATGCCACCTCGCATAGCCATGCCTTAACAGAAAAGAATCAAGTTAATACAAGTTACACCATTGCAGCATAGCGAAATACCTTCTTCCAAAATCTTCTATAATATGAAAAACTCTTTCATGGTTTAATAACATGGAACTTGGAACATCTTTTCACAGTAAATTGTTTAAACTCGGAGAGAGACACATGCAGGGAAAATTATCTGCTAGAACTTACTTCAACACGGCTTGCAGCAGCAGTAAATCATGAACCTCCTTCCATATCTTTCTACCCTTCATACGTGGATGGCGTGGTAAGATATCATCTGAAAAAAGTTGTGTTCCAGGATTTTCTAATGCAAACTTCACCTGTCATTCCACATTCAAAGATAAAGAACACTTTCATCACCTACAGTTAATATTAACTTCGACAAGAGATAGCATATAAATAATGCCCGAATAGTATGCTAAACACAAGCAATACAAAGCTTAGAATCCAAAAAAAAAAACAAAATTTAAGAACTTACCTTTTTTGCTATCAAATTCATAACACCGATCCTTAGAAGTACAGTTTTTATTTGAAGTCCTTCTTTTGGAATGCCATCTAAAGACACATTATAATCGGTATTTAGAGTTACAAATTACTCTGTATCATCATATAACTGTACATAGATGGTTAAGATTATTTTTCATCAAAACTCATGTAAATAACTAGTGGTAACTGGCGAAAAAACTTTGTAAGAATTGAGCACATATCAAATATCAAGGATTTGAAAAAACTGTTATCTTTCTCATGAAATCTCACGAGCAGAGAGGGAAAATTAGTAAACTGAAAGCACACGGGAGAATAACAAAAGAAACTGACAAAATATCAGAACAATAAGAATATAGTACCTATGAATGTAGGTGAATCAGTAATATCTTCTATAACATGAGACAAAAAAAGTAAGCTATACCTGTTAAAAAAAGGTATATGTAGTTAGAGACCAGTGATGAAGATTGGATAAAGACAATTAAAGCTAATGGGTTCAAGATCAGTAGCACTAAAAACAATCATAGCATTAAATTATGAAAAAAGTAAATGGAAAATGTCAGATTAATACTCCATGATTTCTTCATAACTCTTGTGTTTCATCCTGGAAGCAAACTTTTTCCAATCAAAATCACGTAAACCAAACCTGTAATTGATTCGCCAAATCAGATTAACAACAAATATTTGTATGTAATAAGGTTAAAAGAGACTAAAAGCAGGATATAACCTCATCATAATTTGAAGAAATTGAGCCCTTTGATTTGGACTAAAACCAAGTACTTTCAACGATTTTCCTCGACGTTCCATCAAAGGATGTGGCTCTGGGCTCTCTGCTGTAAATCATTAAAAGAAAATTAACATCACAGTCAAGGACAGATACTGAAACTCAATCAATATTCAAAAAGTAAACACTGATATGTACCGCGAGATTTCTTTCCGTGAACCCTTCTAGTAGGAGTAGTAGTCTCATTTGAATCATATTCACTATGATCCCCTTCATAATTTTCATCTTCACCATCAGATCTTTGATCTACCCATTTACTAAAACCTTCCCCCTAGAAAGAAATCATAGGGGAATTGGGGAAATCATCAACAAGATAAACACTGAAATACACAACTCAAATAAGAAAAAAATATTTTCCCTCAAATTAATACACTTGTTAGCAGCAAAAATTCGTGCATGACATACCACCCATTTGGTGCGTGTTCGCTTCCCTTTGCCTAAGGCATTTAACTTTTCAACTTGACACTGTTCATATGCTTTTTTCAACAAGCCTTCCCAGTAAATAATTATCTTCAAACTTTCAGCAGAGAATTGATTCTCCTTTGCTTCATTTTGTGCCACCTCCTCTGCTGGCTTAACTCCGTCTATGTATTCGAAATTTGCCACCTTCAGCATATAATATGTGAAGTCAATAAACCTCAAAAGCATATGCAAAATTATATGATTGAATAAACCTTAAAAGCCTTCAGAAATCCATCTTCATCTTCACCATTCAAAGCAGCATCTTCACCTCCAACTCCATCACGATCCAGCAATCTATTATAAAGAGGAACATGAAATTAAACTCTTACAAATTTAACCATACTTTACACCAGAATGAAAGCTTTTTATTTTTATTACCTGTCTATAGCATCATCATCATAATGAATTTGACGAGACCTGCTTGCTTCATCATTTTCATCAGCAAATAGCTCCTCTGAGCCATACCTTACGATATCATCTAACTCTTTCTACTCACAATTAGTTACTAACAGTTACGATCAAAACTTCGTAAATACTAATTTTTAATTGGACACAGTTCCATTAAAAATTTACCTGCTTAATGTTTTCATCCTGTAGCCTCCCTACAACCAGGTGTTCTAACACCCTTTTCTTCTTTGTCAGCTGAATCATCCTTTCTTCAATTGTTCCTCTTGCTATGAACCTATAAATCATCACCTGCAACAGAAGAACTACTGTGACCTTTCATGTCAACAATAATAATCAACTACATATTAATGAAAAACAACCCCAACCTTCTTTTTCTGTCCATGGCGGTGAGACCTGGCCATGGCTTGCAAGTCAGCATGAGGATTCCAATCACTGTCATATATAATAACTGTGTCTGCTGCAGTAAGGTTTATCCCTAATCCCCCAGCTCTTGTAGAAAGAAGAAAACAAAATCTTGAAGAATCTTCAGCATTAAACCGATCTATCTTTTCTTGCCTTTCAGCTCCTCCAACCTTCACATCTATCCTCTCATAATGCCAATTCTAACGTTTAAAACACAAAGAAAACAAATTCAATACCATACAAAAAATACAAACTTGTGCAAATTCTGAATAAACAAAACCAGAATTACATGAAACTAGTTTTTCAACCTAAAAAATTTATCTTTTTTTATCTCAAGTCATAGCATGCTGTCATAATAACTAACTGGGTTACCTTGTAACAACAGTAATCTTCAAGCAAGTCCAGCATTTTCTGAAATTGGGAACATATAAGGACTCTATGACCTTGCTCTTTAAGTTTCACCATCATCTTGTCTAACAGTTGCAACTTCCCAGAGGATTCAAGCAATTGGCTATGAAACAGAAATGAAAGAAAATCAGAAACAGGATTTAGCACTAAATTTTGTAACAGATAATGGCACTGAGATAGTGTAGTATAAGAGCTTACTCATATGGATGTTTTTCATCATTAAGATCAGGTTGAAGTTCATTTAACATAAAGGGATGGCAGCAGAGCTTACGCAGTTCCATAACAACATTGATAAGAGAAATCTGAATTAAAAGGATACGAAACACATGAGAACAATATTATGACACGTTCATTTTCATTCTTATAAAGTTAAAGTCAAGAATATGTAACTTCAGAAAGTTCAGTTCATCAAAAATGAATCTTACATGTGGACGAGCTCGGCGGGTTAATATAGGATAATTACGACTCAGAATTGCCTTGTAGAATTCTTTCTGTAGACTGCATAATTCAACTCGTAAAATAAGTTCCTTTTTCGGAGGTAGTTCTGTCATCACATCTTTCTTCATTCCTGCAATGGCATAAGAAATTTGAATCCATGTTTTAGATATTCAATTTTATAAACAAATTACTGTAGATCATCATTTAACTGTAATGAAGACTCTGAGGGGGTATTTGGACTAGAGAATTTTTTTCATACGCGGGAATCATGATTTTGACTGGTCAGAAATATTGGTAAAATATTTATTTAGGCTTTCTAAAATCAAAGAGCAAAGTTTTAATTTACAAAAGAATTTAGTTCTTTACCATATTAAATGATTTAATGAGAGTAACATGTTATTCTTTTCTTAAATAAAGTTTTCTTTTTACCTTGACAAAGTTAGATTCCCACCTCGTCAATGGGAATTTTAGTGTTACTTCTACCAAAACTTTTACTTCATTACCTCATTGATTGACTTAAAAATTTACTTAGATATAAGATATTTGTTTTCTTATTGCCCATTTTTTTTTATATTTGTTATTCAAATGACTTACTGTATTTCAAAAAACATGTGAATCAGATAGTTTTTAACACACATTTAGCTATTTCTATTTACTTTTAATATTTTTATTGCTTATTTTTTTCACATAAAAATATCTAACCTTTTCTCAATTTCAAATGAATGAGATAGTTTTTAACACACATTTAGCTATTTCTATTTACTTGTAATATTTTTATTGTTTATTTTTTCACATAAAAATATCTAACCTTTTCTCAAATTCAAATGTTGAATCACTGAATTTTTACATTATTAAATAAAATAAAAATATTGTGTTTTTTATTGTGTTTAACTCTTATTTTCTTTTCATTTATTTGAAGAATCTTTACTTTGTAAAAAAACAAAATTGCATTCTCAACCAAGGATAATAAAGATTGATTAAAATGTTTTATGTTACATACCCTCAAAATAAACTTAAAAAGTCATTTATATTTTATTAAAGATTTGATAAATTAGAAAAATTCCAAGCATTACAAAATCTAGTAAATAACCACTAACTGGACAATGCAAGGCAACACAAAATAGAAGGCAACACAAAATGGCATAGGAAAAAAACTGAATCATAGAAAATAATGGTAACATTGAAATGAGGTTAAATATGCAGAAATTAATGAAGGATAAGATAGATGTATACTTCTCAAGAGATGTGGTGCCAACATTTGATGTAGTCTCAGAATCTGCTCCTCTCTATTGATATCCTTAAATTCTTTCTGAAACTCCTCTAAACTTCCAAACTACCACAACCAAACAAAATCATAATTAGTATCATCAATATATCAAAAACCTTAATCATCATAATTCTCTCAAAATAAAAACCTTTTCAGCATCAAGGAAGTGCATCAGCATAAAAAGCTCATCCAAATTGTTCTGAAAAGCATAGAACAAGGTAAGGTGTCACATAGGTTTCAATTTCCAATGAAAAACTCAATGCATGTGTACTATAAGATAATTAATTGTTATTAGTATTTATATCTACTATTTATTTAATTTTTCATTATCTAATTTTTTATTTTCTATTAGTATCTACTAATAGAAAATAAACCTGAAGAGGAGTTCCAGTCAAAAGCACACGGTGTTGGCTTGATAATTGCGTCAATGGAGAAAATAATTTAGAATTTTTGTTCTTCAGACGGTGGCCCTCATCAACTATCTGCATTCAGATATAGAAAACAAAAGAAAAAAAAAAATCAAAACGAGAGGCATGTAACAAATTCATTTTTATGATTCTAGAGAATAATGAGTAGATAGAAGTGTACCATGCACTCCCACTTTATAGGTTTTAACGAGGATGAGTCGGAAATTATTGTCTCGTATGACGTTAATAGAACGTCAAACTTTACTCTTCTTCTTTTTCTTTCATCCACGATTTCTTTGCCTTTCTTTGAGCGAAGACCTTTAGGAAAGTAAAACTCATACTCTCTGATTAAAGCACGAGCATCGGCAGATCCAGAATACATAACCTGCAAAAACCACAGAAGAATAAACACATGCATGGAAATGCAACTAAGGAATCACATGTACTTACAACATTCATTTCAGGTGCCCACGTAGCAAATTCACGCTCCCAATTTCGTAAAGTTGAAAGGGGAGCAATCACCAAATGGGGACAAACATTATCCTCAAACAGCGATGCCATGAAAGCAATGCTCTGTATGGTTTTGCCTGAACAAGAAAAACTCAGCCACTAAGGTGACAGACACTGTTGTTTCAAACTCTCTCAGTTATGGGAGACAAATATAAGAGAAGGGAATAAACAGATAATTAAGTACCAAGTCCCATTTCATCAGCAAGTATAACGTGAGTTTGCTTGGACCATGAATATCGTAAGAAGTTCAATCCTTCAAGCTGATACGGATACAGTGAACCTTCATTTATGCATGAATATGGAAGCAAGTGATCAAGTTAGTTCAAATCTCAATAAGATGCATAGTGTTGTAGGAAGAATCAAAATGCATACCCCCTGAAAGAAACTCAGGGCTGGCCTCGTACTGTACAAATTCTCTCTGCAGATTATTAGATTCAGAAGCTTCTGCAATACTACTTTTCTTATTGGACAAAACTCTCCTTGTTCTACACTGAAATGTGTAGAATCTTTCTATTTCTTTCTGAAATGCAGAGATATTTGATTCCAGCTCCCAGTGGCACCCATCATAGGGAAGCTCTTTCCACTTCACCAGATACTCCTTCTTATCATCGTTACCCCACCTGCATCATTTAAACAACACACTCCATCACTTTGTCTGAATTCTTGAAATGTCCACACTTTTGAGTGTGTTCATCTCGTTTTAGTTTTCATTTGAAGAAATTGGAAAATGAAGTTTGTTATGGATGAACCTGCAAGCAAGTATTCGATCAACCATAGTCCATTCGGGTCTAATGGCAACAAAATCTTCATCAAAACTCTTGGCTGATTCCATACGACGATGGAAGCTGTTTACTCTGATCTTTAGACCTGGCTGAGTCTTGAAAGCCTTCAAAAACTCTTCTTCTGGAACCCTAAAGGAAAAAAAAAAAAAGTTGCAACTGGTAAACAGCTAATAAATAAATAAATAAACAAGTTCAGATCATATAAAAACTCAACATGCATGCAGGTTTGAAAGAGAAATTAATGAACAAATATTCAAAACTAACAACTGTAGTGATAGAATGAGAGAGAGCAAGACTGCAAGATTCAAACAAAATAATCATTGAATTTACCATGTGCAGTGCAAATATGAGAGTCCCTTCCACTTAACAAGATATTGCTTGACCAAAATACGTTTTGACTCCAACTTTTGAGCATCACTTTCAGCAGCCACCACAGAACGCATCTCACAATCTAATATCTTGTCAATATCTTTGAGTGGGCTAACCTGCAAAAGGAAATACATAGTTTAAGTACAATCATAAAGTCATCACTCAAAGCATTACATTTGTTTAAGTGGTGAGATTATGCACTTAGAATGGAATGAATATGTGCATGTTTGACATCTCAAAAGCTCTTTCTATATATTGGGAAGGGAAGAAATGACAAAACATGAGATGAAAGAGAAAAACTGACTCTTAGATTACTGTGCTGCTATCTTAAATTCATTTTAATAATATCAAAAGAAGAGTATAACTTAAATCAGATTAAAATTGTCAATCCAAAAACAAAAAGAATCATCTTACTGTGTCACTGCTTTCGATTTTAAGAACTTTTTCCTGGTTCCCATATTTACTGGGGAAAGTATCAAAATCTTCATCAGACTCGTCAATATTATAGTTCGGCTTCTTTATACTTGATCTGTCACGAAGCCGCTCAGCAAAAGGGGTCACATTCTGCTATGAAAGAATTTTCTCATAAGCAAGCAGAAAGAACACCAGATCAACTTTTTATATTAACCAACAAAAAGTATATAAAAAAATGTTAAACTTCTTCTATACAAAAAAATCAAGGAAACAAGTATGGCTTAAATAAATTAAAATTGATAACACACAGAGGGAAAGAAGCAACTTACACTCTCAGTTGTATCACTTCTCGCGATGTTTTTTCTAGGTCTCCCTCGTTTCCTCGGGAGAACAACTGAATCGTCGCTATTTTTTCGTTTTTGTTGAGTGGAGCTTCCACCCACATTCTGCTAAGATAGAAGTTTCTCATAAGCATGCAGAAATATATAGCACAATCTCAGTTATATAATACCTATAAAAAAGTTAAGAGCTTAAAATAGTATATCAGAGAATTATAAACATCTTTTACATTTCTCAACAACTTTGCAGTAAAATATCATTAACTAGCAATCACTGATTCAACGTTTCCCACAATGCTTTAAATCAGATTCAAATTATTAACACAGAAATGAGAAGTGACTTACACCATCATTTCCATCAATACTCACATAATTTTCTGTAGATTTCACATCGTCATCATCTGAGTCATGAAAGTTGTAGCAGGGTCTACAACCCGATCTCTCACGAAATCTAATCGAACCACTCATTTTCTGAAAGAAAAAAAAAATGTAGAATTTATGCATGATTAAGAGAGAACGTCAAATTAATTAATAGAATATTTAAAACAACTTGCTAAGAAGAAAAAAAAAATACATTTAGCATTTTGGTATCATATCCAGATCAATGAATAACCAAGTTCAACCATTTCAATATCATATCTCAACCCTCGTATGCATTTGAACTTTCTAAAAGGGAAAATATTTATTCTTGACAACTGAATAACATAAAAATTCTTAAAGAGAAAACACAAGATGCAGCTAGAGAAACTATAGATCTATCAAAAATGCAAACACATGAAACAAAATACACCCTCCAAAGTATGTTATTTTATATACACACAATGGGTACTGAAAAAGGTAAACAGCATAAAAAAACTTCTTTATTTTAGATTCAGATAAAGCCTCACAAAGATAAGCAACAAAAGAAAAAAACTTCTTCATTTTAGATTTAGTCAAAGCCTCAACTAGATCTGCGTTCTAGCCAAAAAGTGCCATAGAGAAAATAAAACAGCACATGCATCCACTGATCAACCATAAATGCAAACACATAACCAAATACCTGATCAATACTTTGATACACACAGCATAATCTTCACCAAGTAAATCAATAAAAAAAATTATCAGTTCATTTTCAGATAAATCTCAGTAAGAAAAAATCTTAAAAAAAAATTTGCTTACACAAATAAACAGCATTTGAGACCACATACATTCATAAATTCATATAAAAACAGAAAACAATCGAAAACAAGCAAACCAGAAGGATTCAGATAAAACTACGAAACAACCAAAAATAAAAAGGAAAAACAACACATCAGAAGACCATCAAGGTGTCCATTTGAGGATTCTTCGAAAACAAGTATGTTATCCGAGGTAACACTTCAACATTCCGGTTTCAAAAACCGCTAATGAGAATTCAACACCAGAACCTCATCAGAAGCCATGCACGGTTCAGTAGTCATGGTTTCAAGAACACAAAAAAAAAATCATAACACATCAATAAAAGTGGTCTTGAAAAGTTACAAAGAATAGTACAAACCAAAATTAAAAGAGGAAGAAACAACTGAACCACGCTAGTACAGTAGCTAAACTAACAGCAACCAGCTAGAATGAACACTGAATATGAACTGGTGAGAACTTCAGAATTTGGAAGACAAAGGGATTTGAATATATGAGAAGGAATAGAAAGAAAAAGGCAAAGCAAGTTCACTTCTTAGTGAGAGCTTAAATGTAGTAGAAAGAGTGAAACATTCACGAGTTTAAATAGCCGGAGTCAGTTAATAGCAATGATGTACGTGTAGTTGATGCCTGTATCAAATTCGACACGTAAAAGATACGTGGACACATTTATTTTGAGGTGTATCGAACTCGACACGTTAAAAATACGTGGACACATTTATTTTGAGGTGTATTGAATTCGACACGTATGTAATACGTGAATATATTTATTTTGAAAATTCGACACGTAAAAGATACGTGGACACATTTATTTTGAGGTGTATCGAACTCGACACGTAAAAGATACGTGAACACATTTATTTTGAGGTGTATCGAATTCGACACGTAAAAGATACGTGGACACATTTATTTTGAGGTGTATCGAACTCGACACGTAAAAGATATGTGGACACATTTATTTTGAGGTGTATCGAATTCGACACGTATGTAATACGTGAATATATTTATTTTGAAAATTCGACACGTAAAAGATACGTGGACACATTTATTTTGAGGTGTATCGAACTCGACACGTAAAAGATACGTGGACACATTTATTTTGAGGTGTATCGAATTCGACACGTATGTAATACGTGAATATATTTATTTTGAAAATTTGACATGTAAAAGATACGTGGACACATTTATTTTGAGGTGTATCGAACTCAACACGTAAAAGATACGTGGACACATTTATTTTGATGTGTATCGAATTCGACACGTATGTAATACGTGAATATATTTATTTTGAAAATTCGACACATAAAAGAAACGTGGACACATTTATTTTGAGGTGTCTCGAATTCGACACGTATATAATATGTAAATATATTTATTTTGAAAATGAAACGTGGACACATTTATTTTGAAAATAGTAAGATAAGAGATGTGATATATGTATTGAAAGGTGTAAAAATAGTCTTAAAAATATGATAACTATATAATTATTAGTGTGTGGATCCAAATTAAAATTATATATAATAAATTTTATAAAAAAATTATAAATTGTTATCATGATAAAAATATTACTGTTTTATAGATATTTATATATTAAATACTTCATCGATAAATATCAATCAAATATTTGAAATATCAAATACGGATACATGTCATACACAAATACATAATCTAAATCGAAATATCAGTGTATCATAAATTATTAGGATATAATAATATATATATATATATATATATATAATTACATAATATCTTTTTTATCTTTCAAAACATTATTTACAGCTAGCGAGTAATTTGGGTTTGCCATAAATGACTTCCCTGCTCGAGTATTATTTTTATAAGAGAATTTTTAAACTGTCTAAAGTTAAATAATTATCTTCTTCCAATTTATGTTGAAATTTTGAATATTTATTATTATTATTATTAGGAGAATATACATAACAATAACTTTGAAACTGTATTTTTTTTTCTGAAATTTTCCACAAATATTTATTTTAATGACCCCAATTATTAAATTATATTTCTTATTACAAAACCATAGATTCATGTCATAAATAATACTGGTATGATATACTGCTGTTGATAAAGTAAGAAAATCTAGTTACATATTAGTTTGATTAGTGTAACAGTAATTATATAAATTAAATTTCTAAATCCAAGGCTAGTATTTTTTTTAATAAAAAACAATTGCTGATAAAAAAAAAAGAAAACAATTGAAGTATATAAAAGATGTAAAAAAATAGTAGACAAGTACATTTATTTTAAGAAATAATACTATTAATATATGTTATAGATCTTGTTAAAAATATTCGTATGATCAAAATATCTTTGAAAAATAAAAATTAACACTTTCAAAATCTTACAATAATGAAAATTAATTTAATCTTCAACAATTACCAAAAAAAAAACATAAAAAAGTATGTTAATACATAACAAAGAAAAGTTTATCTAAGTAAGTTCCTGTTACCTCTCTAGTGTCTATTAGTTATTATAGTTACATGAAAATGAGGTATAACGGTAAATAACTAACTGTTGAGATATAACGGTAAATAATTAACTGTTGGCAGATTTTTTTCTTGTCGATTTATGACCGATAAACGTGTGTATTGGTTTTATCGCCCACACGTACAAAACCCTAATATATTCTCGTTACTATTGGTGGCTTCTAACAACTCGACAAATTTGTATAATTAACTGTTAAAACTAAAAAGACTCTGATTTCAAACCGAATAGAATATACTATTCGTTAGAAGCCGCAAATGAGGAAATTACACGAACACTATATAACTCGACCGGTAACAGTTGCTTGTTCCCAAGATTACTAGGTCACTTAATTATTTTTTTTCCTATCATCTTACTGTAATGAAAAACTTAATTAAAAGTTAATTAAATGCTTAAGATTGAATTATAATAATTTTATTAAATTAAAAAATTTAATTTTGGTAAGAAAATGCCAAGTTATTAACAAGATTTTAGTGTATGAAATAATCACCTCCATTATACTGCAAGTCAACTTTACACTTCATCTACTTATTACCAAGTGACCTCGACCATTCTAAACGTTATAAACATTAAGTGTTTTTTTATTCTGACATTATAATTTCTTTTAATTTAAAGATTAAATGTAAATTACTTTTTAAAATTATTTATGCACATACAAGCACATAGGTTAATTACATTTAAGTTTATGTATTTGAAAAAATTATATTAACTTTATAGTATAAATTTACAATTTGTATTCCTCTTCTGAGAACAAATTTTTAAGATGTATAATTTTCATATCATGACCGTATAAATCAGTTCAAGAGAAAAAAAATGTCTCAATTCATATGGTAAATAAGATCTCTCAAAAAACAACTAAAATAAAAGACATAACCTCATCACTTTATATATTTATGAAGAAAAGAGAAGAATAGGTGTGTGGTTAGAACTCGTATGTTCATGTTTTAAATTGTTTCAATATTGATTGTCTTAAGTTTGAATGATTCTGATGGAGGAAAATCATTGATTGGAAGATAATGCATCTCTTTATCCATTTTATGTGTTTTCTTCAACAAATAACATATGAAATATTCTTAATAAAAGTAAAAATTCTTAAAAAAATTAAAAAAGACACTTTCACTACAAAAAAAATTGTTAAATAATGATCAATTCTAGTAATTAAAAATATATTTAAGGACAAATTTTCTAATTATATACCAATTTAAACATCATTCTCTTTAACATCCAAAACTTTGGTAACTAATATCAGTGATCAATTTAGATTATAAATTACAATAGAAACTACTTTATTTATCAATCTAGAAATAAATTGTAATTTTTTATTCATAATAAAAATTATTTTAGTTATCAATAATTTTTAGTTTATAAATTGGTATCTGAATTAGTTATTATAGTGACTAATTATGTTTGATCACGAAAATTGATATTATTTAAAAAATTTCTTGTAATATTTTGTCCATTTTATATTTTCACTTTTAATAATAAAAAAAATAGACAGGAAGACCGAGACATTTTTGTTTTTTGTATTTTAGAATGTTTTCTTAAAAATATATTTTCTTTGAACCACTCTTTTAAAAACTTATGGAGTTAGTTTTAGTTTTTTAGTTAAATATATTTTTAGTACTCAAATTCTAGCGCGAATTGGAAATAATCTCAATAACAAACTTTGGTACATTTTAATTCTTAAATAATAAAAGTTAATGAATATAATTCTTTTAACTCATTGACATTAATTTTTTTGAACTTATTAAGTAGTGTTTTTGGGTGAAATTTGAGGTATAATATATTAAAACGATGTAAACAATTCAAAAGTCATCATATGAAGATATTTGACATATAAAAAAAAATTAATGTATTTATGTTATAAGAACTATATCTATTAAATTTTAAAATTTGAAAATTGAAATATATCAAAATTTGGGACATAAACGAATTTCAGTTTTATTTTTAAGATTATGAACCAAAAATATATTTAATTTTTTAATGGATCGTTAAATAAAAAATATGATGACAATTTTCTATGGACATAAAAGTAATAATACTCTAAATCGTTTATAAGATTCTCTCACTCACTCTCCCCTATGTTAAACAAAGAGCACAGAACTTTCATTCATGTGACAGTGACAGATTACAAAAGCTATTACTTCTTACTTAATATCACTTCTTCTCTCATCCCATGCAAAAAATCACACCCTCTTTATCTTTCTAATTTAAATCACAGCAACACCACAATTTCATTAACCTCACTTAGTTAGATAACCAACCCAATTGCATAATCCGTTCTCCTTATTTTATTTCCATTATGACAACTATTTTTTTACTCTAATAAAAATTGATTTTCAATAATGGAAAATTTATTTTACAATAAACTGTACTTTATTCTTTCATGATTTATTTTTATCGATGAGTGGTTTTTATAATTAATGATGACGATTTACTAACATAATCATAACTTTATGAGTCACAGTCAATAAATTTTACGCCAGTTAAAATTAAAATTGAGATAATAAGTATTTCTGTGAAGACTAATTCAAAACGAAGTTCTCTTTCTCCTTCACTGTTTTTTGCCCAGACTCTGAGCATCTTCTCACTCTTCTTCTCCTTGGACCTCTTCCTGCAGTTGTTGTCGTGTTCTTCATATCGTTGTTTTTTTTCACTGTCATCACTTATCTTTTTGTCACGGCTGTTGCAGCCCTCATGCTGTTACAGGTTGCCACCATTTACGTTCCAACAAGGCTTCATCTTCTTCTTATGCGTGACAACGATTGAACGATTTTCCTTTATGGAACCTAAAAAACCATGTTTTGTGGTCATTGGGTACGAGAAAAAATCAATCTTGGCTCTTTCGGTATTGTGCAGAGCGCTTGTGCTTTTTTCTATGTATGGTGCAGAGCACCTTGTGGTATTGTGCAGAGCACCTTGGAGCCATTGGATCACAGACCTGCAAAACAGCTATATAGATAAAACAGATCAAAACTTTGTCTCGTATGCTGCAAAGAACCTTTTTTTTTCTATAAATTCCAAATTTATCTGCACAAAACCAAGTCTAGGAATAAATCAAATTTAAAGTTGTTAATTTTTCGAAAAAGGTTATCAAACGTCATAAAAGAGAGTGGTGTATCCAATGATTTTTTGAAAAGTTATTAAAGTGACATGGCGTGACCAATTAACGCACATGCAAATATAGACGTGTCTGATGTAGAAGGAGAAGAAATTTATATCCTCTCAACAAGAGAAAAGAAGTTTACGTTTTACGAGGGTTCTTAACGGAAGACAGAAAATTACTTTGGTTATAGTGTTAATATTATTGTTATAATATATATGATGTAAAAACTTGTACTTCTAGGAGAGATATTATATTATAATGTCTTAATTAATTAAAGGTTTGATTAGTCGAAAGATACTATTTTTATTTAAATGTGTCAGTTTGGTACTTGTTTTTTAAAAGGTATCAATTAAGTCCTAATATTTAAAGAGATGTTTTAGCAAAAAATTATTAACACCGTTAACGTATTAATATTTAATATGATTTACAAAATTAAGTATTGAAATTTATATTAAAATTTAATGATAAAAGTCATGAACTAAGTTAACGACTTTAATAAATTTTGTCTGAAAAATATTTGATTATGACACTTTTTAAAAATTAAGACTAGATCAACCTAATTTTTTTAAAATAAATACTAAATTGATATATCAGAATAAAAGTGAGTATCATCTACTCATTAAATCTGAATTAAATTATGGTTGTTTGGTGTTGATTTAATAAGCATAAGAAGAGATAGTAGTAGAAAAGGAAAAAGAAGAGTCCCGACATGAAATAAAGAGTGATCACGCGTCCCAACTTGAAATGAAGAGTAATCTAAGTTCTTAAGCTTTCATTGCTCTCTCCCTCTCTCATTCCAAAATCAACTTATTTAATGCTTCACGCAAACCAACTTCAACACAAACAGATTATGTTTCTTATCTCCTTTTCTATTTCCCAATCAACCTCACTACTTTTATTGCAATCACTGTTTCCAAAGTCAACTTTCAAACCATCTTTTTATATATTTCTATTATTCAAGTTTATTAATGTTGGTTTTCACTTTCTTATTATTTCTTTTCTGAATAAAAATTATGCAAATTCTCATACCACTACATAAATTGTTTTCTGTATACGTTACAATGAGATGTGATACTCAAAATAAAATAATATGGTGACTTTTATTGGACAAAAATCATCTCTTATAATACTAATTATTAACACATCTCACAGGTCTGGTTACATTCACAAATTCCTACAACACTGCTCAAACTAACCTGTTGTACATTTTGTCTATTAACTTGTTTGTTTTAGGGAATATATATATAACTAAATTACAGTCTTAAGAGTAGGAAAATATATACAACTACGTCTGACACTCATTGTATAATACAAATACCAAATACAAGTTTATAAAACTATTACCTGGTAACAAAAGTGGCATTTTTTATTCAAAGAAAAAATTACTGTAGAAATTAAATCAAATTTTTTTAATTTTCCAAATACAGTAATAATAGTAAAATGATTATAGAAAAGGTTTTTTATATCATTTGAAAACCATTTAACAATTCTTAAAAGAAAAAAACAATATTAACAAAAGTTAATTTTTACATATTTAGAAGAAAGAGAGAGAAAATAGTAAGGAGAAACAGTATTAAATGGTAGTAAAAGAAGGTGTAATGTCAAAATACCAATGTTCAATAATTATATTATTCTAATTTATAAATTAATATATAAATTTAGTAATGCAGACGCTATACTCAAAATCTTGGTTTGGGCTTGAGTTCAACTGTCCCATCTTATTATTATTTTTATATATTGAATTATTCAATTATAATTAATAATTAAAATTTAATTTTAATTATTAATTATTCAAATTAAAAAAATCATTATTTATTTACATAATTTGAATAATAGAATATAAAAAGATTAATATTTTGATTATTTATTTTTAATTAAAAAGAGTTGGTAAGTTAGCCTATTTATCTCACTTTTATTAGTCCACTAGATCAATTAAAGTGTACTGGATTAAAAATACCAATCTAATCTATCAAATTATGATAGGTTGATAAACGAACATAACAGGAATCCTGACCCACTTTTAATATTTAAGCAAATCTTTGCTCTTTTTATTCTTAATGCTAGATTTTCTTTTATCTGAAAAAGTAAAATTTATAATTATAATAAAAGTATTTAGGATTTCTAAGCCTATATATGTACAATATTTAGAGGCGGAATATAATGTTGGGAGAGAGGAATCATGGCTCTCCCAATTTTTTTTTAATTTTTTATATATTTTTAAAAATATATTTATTTATATTAATTTAGTTTTTAAAAAAAAAATTAAAAATCATATTTTTCTTTTTTATTATAGTTTTTTTTACTTCTTTATTTAGTTTTTTTTCGTGTCTCCATCTTTTTCTTTTTTTTTATTTCAATCTCAATTCTCATCATCATTTTTTTATTATTTTCAAAATCAAACTGCATTAGGACAAAATTGAGGAGTTAAGAAATATTTTGGATTGAACAATTTCTTCTTTTGAGTAAGTTCATTTTTTATCTTTTTATTTTGAAGCAATGTGTTTTCTTCTTGTACATGACTTTTCTACGCTCTAAACATATCTTTATCTGTTAGAGATCATAAAATCATGCTCTAATTGTTGATTAAACTCTTCTTTGTGTAGATAGAGCTATTTTAGGCTTTGAAGTTGTGTAAGGGAAGAACAAGATTAGAAATCTCCAAGGTAAGGGAAGGAAATCATCTAGAAGTTATTAGTTTTCTTAGAATATTGAGTCTTGTTTTTAAGATTTAATTTGATATATTTATAATTTAATATCTTTCTAAATAGGGGAGAGGTGACAAATTTATATTAGAAAATTTATGATAAAGAGTAAAAGAATTGATTCTTTCTTTTTGAAGTGGAAGGTTTGTGATGAAGATGAAAAAAGTGCATATATGTCATATAAACTTGAGAAACTTTATAAGAATCCAAAAATTGAAGAAAATGAACAACAACTCTCTAAGGTTCTTAAAGCTATATATAATGAATTTGAAAATGATTTAGAACGTGATCCTGGGAAGGTAACTTTTGCTTTCTTTTTTTAATATATTATTGTTGATGATAAATTTTATGTTACTCTTTATATTATTGTCATAATTTTTGGATTCTATTAGTATGAGTGCTTGTTTTGAATAGAGAAAATGATGTCAAGAAATGAATTTTTTTTAACTAGAAAAAATAATTTATATATAACAATTTTGGATTCTATTGTCATTTTTTATAAAAAATTTAATTAGTAGGTAATTTCTTCATAGATAATTTACAAAACTATAATATTCGTAACTATTTCTAAAAATTTATGTGAACAATGTTTTATATAAAAGATTTTGCAAAAAATTAGTATCAATTTCTTGTAAATTATTTTTTATAACAAAGTTTGTAAATTTTTTTTACAGAATAAGTTTTAAAATAAAATTAATAAAAAAATGTGTTTTTTAGCAGTAAATATAAAAGATAAAAGCATGTACAAATATAAAACTTTGAAATGACAAAGAAATAAAAAGGAAAAATGACAGATCCATAACACCATGACAGTGTAGTGGTTTTTGAAAAAGTGACGGAGAATATTAACAGAATTTTCAAGAGGAATAAAAAGCAACTAAGGTGTGGTGTGTGAAGAAGAGGTTGGAGAATTCGAAATTTGGTGGAGAAAGAAAATTGTGTTAAGAAAAATGATGTGATAGGCCAAAGCTCCATTACATATTTATATATAAATATCATTTAATTACATTAATTACTTAGTTAATAGTTGTCATAAACATTTAATTGGAAATTAATGCTTTAAACTGCTCTCATAAATACTCCGCGTCAGGTTTTAGACTTAAATACAATTTTTTTTTCTACTTTGTTGAATTTGATAATATTTTTATGTTCAATAGGTTCTAATTTTTTTTTTAATTTTGTTCAATTTTATTTTTTTTAGTAACGTCATTTGGATCGTTAATTAAAGATGAACAGTTAGTCTTACATTTCAGTTTGTAGTTTCTTTTATTATTTTTTAATTAGAAAAAAAAATTGTTTATGTGTTAAGTTAACATTGTATCACGTAACAATGTCAGTGTCACATATCAAGTTAGTGTTAGTGCGACGCATCGAGTCAATATCAGTGTCATCCGTAAGTTTGTATAAGTGTCATGTGTTTTATATTCAATTTAGTCTTAATTTTTGTTAATTTTGTTCAATCTAATTTCAATTTTCATTATTTTTTTTAATCCATTCCCAAATTCTTCATTATTTTTAGAATTATAAGGAAAATTCTTCATTATTTTTAAAATTAGAATGATCATTTCTAAATTTATAAGGAAAATTCTAATTTATTTTTGAAATTATAAGGAAAATTTTTCATTATTTTTAACATTAGAAGGAAAATTCTTTATTATTTTTAAACCAACTTTAACCTTATTTTTTACAAGTAGTAAAAATCAAGCATAAATCTAATAATTATATTCCAATAATATAGTTAGAGTTTATTCTAAAATAATGAAAAAAAAATTAATAAAAATAAGAATTTTAATAAAAATTTCAGTATAACATTTATGTAAGAATTAAATTTGGTTTCAATTTGGAGAGAGACCAATTTAGATTGAAAAGAACAAAATTAACAAAAATTGTGACTAAGTTAAACAAACTTAACGAAAATTGAGACTCAATAGAATATAATATATGTACACTTATATTGACTGAGACGTGACACTCATACTGACTGACAAGTGACATTGAAATGACTTGACATGTGACACTGATATTGACTCAACACATGGCACCAATACTAACTTGACACGTGACACTAACATAGTCACATGACACACTGTAAACTTGACACATGAACAACTTTTTTTAAATTAAAAATAGAATTAAAAAATTTAGAAAAATTAAAAAAAAAATCACAAACTAACATGTGACATACACTATTCACCTTCCATCAATGATTTAAACATTATTACAAAAAATGACCAAATTGAACAACATTGACAAAAATGAGAATCTTATTGAAAAAAAAAAATCAAATTGAACAAAATAGACGAAGATAAGAACAAATGTGTACTTAAATTTTAATATTTTTATATGTACGTTTAATTATAGTTAGGTTTATGAGTCATAACGTCATATTTTAATATTATCCTAATTAAGTTTTAAAGTGATCATAAATTTACATATTTTTAAATGTTAAGTTTTTATATATTTTTAATTAAATTTTAATATTTAGTTTTTTATTAAAATAGGTAATGTGATTGACATTTTATCTGTCATCTTACTTGTTTTTACGTACTAAAATATGTAAGGTTACATGATTTTAATATAAAATAATATTTTATATAAAACAATAAAAATCTTTTATTTTTTCAATGAAAATGTGATAGAACAAGGATGATTCTACGATGGTGGTGATGGTAACAATCTTTTGACTAATAAAAACTCATTGAGGAATATGACAACTTTGTTATCAAACACATTGTAAATGAGAAGGAAAATGATATATTGACAACCGTTATTTCACAACTTCTCTTACTACCTGACATGACACTGTTTTTTAAATTTTAAATTTTTTTTGCACAATTTTCACGTTGGCCATGCTTGAGAGTGAGAGAGAAAGGGAGGTTGATTCGTGACAGAAGTGGGTGAAGGGCAAGGAGAAAGAGAGGAATGGAAGTCGTGAAAGAAGTGGAGAGCAATTTCTTATTTCTCCGTCCTCATGTTTGTTCTTCCTCCTTCCCCCAAGTTTTTAATTCCTCCATCTCTAAAGTGTCTTCTTCGTCCATCCCCCTAAGTTTCTTCTTTCTCCATTCCCCAAGTTTGTTGTTCCTTCGTTTTCGAAGTTATTTTTCGACAGGGTTCGTCATTTCCCTATTGGTGGAGCAAAAAAAGTATTGAGTTTACCCACTACAACAAATTCGTGGTATTTGTTGATGTTTGTGGAAATGAGGCATTTTGTTTCCCTTTTTGGAGAATATTTGATAAAGTGTGAATATTTGTTTCCAATTTTGAAGTTTCCATAACAACACCTGCTTCAGATAAGACATGGCCCAAGTAACCAATTTGTTTGACTCTAAAAGAGCATTTTGAGAGTCGACCATATAGTTTTTGTTGCTGTAAAGTCTTCAAGACAAACTCTAAATGGTGTAAATGGTCTTGCCATGTAGGACTATACACCAATATATCATCAAAAAACACTAACACAAATTTCCTCAAAACTCCTTTGAAGACCTCATTCATAAGACACTGAAACGTTGCTAGGGCATTAGTGAGCCCAAATGGCATAACCAACCATTCATAGTGTCCATGATGTGTGTGGAAGGCAGTTTTGTACCTATCTTCAGGTTTCAACAAAATCTGGTGATACCCAGATTTTAAGTCCAACTTAGAAAAAAACTCAGCTCTAAATAACTCATCAATTAATTCATCAACAGTTGGAATTGAGAAGGTATCCTTCACCATGACAACATTCAATGTCCTATAATCTGTACATAATCTCCAAGATCCATCCTTTTTCTTGACCAAGATTACTAGAGAAGAGAAAGGACTCTTACTAGGTTGTATGATGCCTTCTTCCAACATAATTTGTACTAATCTTTCAATTTCATCTTTCTGACTATGCAAATATCAAAAAATTGGCCACCCTTGGTTGTAGAAAATTATTTGAACTCTCGCCATCAACCAAGACCTTTACTGGCAATGTATTAATATGGGCAACAAATCTGATAGTCCCCACCCTTGGACCACCTTTTAGAGCATTCAAAGATAGATGAGGTGAACTTTCAATTCCATTTTCAGGTTTACTAGGAATATCTCCCTGATGAATATCAACAATTGTCTCGGATTCAACTTCATCATCATCAAATTGTAACATATGCATTTTTCTGTTAGGGCATCTGTGGATGAATGTAAACTTCTTATCACAAAAGTAGCACAAGCCTTTTTCACGTATCAATTCCATCTCAGCAGGAGAGATTTTCTTAACAGTCCCATTTTTTAGAGGAGGAGTATTAGGAGTGGGTAATAACGGAGGTAAAGAAGACTTAGTAATATGTTTGACAACATTGGAAAACATAGAATTTGCATGAGTAATTGCAGAAAGTGGAGTATATTTATACACATAATTGTTATTACGAGTTGAAACTTTGGGTGCATATTTTTCTTCATATAATTTTGCCAAAGACAACTCTAATCAAGGTTGAAGGACTCTAAACCACAACATCTCTACGAATATCAAAATCTAACCCACTCATGAAGCAATTTAAAAGTACATTCTTAGAAAGACCTTCAGATCTATTAGCTAAACTCATGAATTTCAAGCAATAATTTGAAACTGACCCCGTTTGTTGGAGTTTAAACAATTCCCCCATAGGACAATCAAAAAGAGAGGGACCAAACTGGGATTCTAAGGCATGAGTGAACTCTGACCAGAAACGCACCGATTCAATACGTTAAAGCATTTGGAACCACGAAATGACGTCCTTTTCAAAATGAATAGTCGCAATCTCTACTCGATCCGCATCAGATGTATGATGATAGCTGAAGAACTTCTCCGCCTTAAAAATCCATTCTAACACCAGAGTATGACCATCAAAATGTGGAAATCCCAAGGAAATGTCGCGCACAGAAGAAATGACAAAAGTAATCGAAGAACCTGGAGTACCCTAGTTGAGTCTGAACCACCAACAATGTGACCTTGATTCCTAAGCATCAACTCCATCGTTTTATGGATTTTCTCAAAACTATCCTGATTATTCTGTTGGTACTTGCATTGTTTTTCCATCCAAGTTGTTAGAGCATTAATCTAGGTCTGCATAGTTTGAAGATGTGTACGATCGTTGTTGTTAGCCATTGATATCAATGAAAACACCAATAAAACAGTGATATATATATATATATATATATATATATATATATATATATATATATATATTCCAATAACAGAATAGAAGCACTACAATAGGAGTGTACTGAAAGGTAAAGCAAAATGGTATATCAGTTAATGGAAGTTGAACAGGGTCCACGTGCAATCACAAGAATCCACCTGAAACAAGGTGTAAGAATTAAAGATTAGAAGGGATGGGTATGGTAGAGAGAATATGCTCAGAAAAGAAGAAGAATTATGCAAAAAGAAACGTACTGACAACATGCCCTCACTCAATGTTCAAAATCTCTTAAAAGCACGTTCTTCTTGCGGTGCCTATTGCTTTTTTTCCCACCCTTACTTACTGAATCAGCCTCCACGTGTCCCATGCCCCTAACAAACTTTTTATCACCAGAGTTTTCCACCTTTTTATTCATTACAGTTCAACTTTTTCTTAATGTGTTTTACAATTTGCCACTACTTTTGTTGTCATCATCACCTTCTACTCTCTACAAATACTCAGTTATTATGAATTTCTCTTAGTACAATAGATATATTAAGAAAAACAAAGTCGGGTTATTGAGTACTGAGATTATATCTTCCTTTTTTTTCAATATGGTAGTTGATTGCATAGAGGATTCTGTCGGTGACCACTCCATTCATAGTAGCAGTCCCAAAGATCTTGCAGAATGAAATATTCAACCTTCTCCTTGCCAAGAGGTTGCCACAATTGATTTAGATCATTAAAGCAACTCTGCAAATTACATGATAAAAGCAAAGAAAATTAAGATACCAATCACCTTATTTTATGTTATATCCTATCAACTAGATTGTAAACATACAAAACAAAGATGTAGGGGTGTATAGATTGCTGGATCATAAAAAGAAACCCTCTTAATATCCACAAAAATTAAGCTAATTTGGATGATGAAATTTAGCATTATATATTGAGTTACTATAAGAAAAAACAAATGTCAGAGTTGGACTCATTTTGAATCATAAATTGTGTATTTGCAATCAACACAACTTAAAACTCGAATTCAACTTCAATTTCATTGTTTAAAAGAAAGTATAAAATTAAAATAAAATTATCTATTAATCCCTCACTAGTATTGTATTTTTATTAAGTTTTATACATAATTAGTTATTTTGGCTTTTAATGTGAAATTAGAATTAATTATGAAATATTTAGTCTAAGCTAAACATAAACACAAGAAGAAAAAGAAAAGAAACGAGAAGGAATATTTAGGAAAAAATAGTAAAATAGGAAAATAAAGACTCCACATATAAACAAACACACAGAATTAAATACAATCAGTGTGGGTTCCGAAAAGCACAAAAGGAAATACATTATTCATATAAGCAGATATAGCTCCCTTCATTGCCTTCACCAATTTGCCTTGTTAGTAATAAAAAGATATATTGAAATTAAAAGGAAAAAATTTGAGAGAAATTTAGGAAGAAGCATTAGGTCTTTCAAAACTAAGAAAGATGTATCAGAAGAAAATTTTTGCGCAGAATAATATTACTTAAAGATAACAATGGCGACGATACAAAGTGAATGACGTATAAGCAGTTCTGAAAAAATGATTCAACGGTGACAGAAGGAACGCACCTCACAGGACTTAAAGAAAAAAGGAAAACCCTGAATCGTAAAGTTTGAAGAGAGAAAGAATGTTAGAGAGTTTGAGGATAACAGGATTTGGGTTGGAATGTTGGGTTAAAGACCCTAAAATTATGAAAACATGTTTAATGTTTGTTGTTAAAACAAATAACATATTGTTAATTTATTTATTTGTAAATAAATTAAATATTACTTTAAATATATTTTTAAATAAATTAAAATATTATGTTAAATATAAATTTTAAATTAATATTAATTATTTTAATGTTATAATAAAATTAAATAATTATAGATTTAATGTTCTCATATTAAAAATTTAGAATTAAGATGAAAAATGAAAATTTATTTATCTATAGTAACATTTATTTATTACAATATCATTGTTAACATTATTTATGGTAACATTTTTAATTACTTATGGAAACATTTTCAACAAAAATCACTATAGTTATTCATAAGATAACATTTACAATAAATGTGATAAGTATGAAAAATACTTATTATTCTTATTTTATTGGACCTCTTAATTGTACTTAATCATGTGTTTTGTGGGAAGTTTTAGGTTGTTTTTAGGTTCTTTTAGGTTAGATATATTTTGTGTTATCTTTGAGATTATTGTATAGGAAAGTGAAGGATTGGAGAAGAAGTGAGGTTATTCTGTCAGGACCAGTCGCCCAGCGAAATGGACCAGTCGCCCAGCGAGTGTGCTCTTTCGCCCAACGAGTAATCACTTGTCGCCCAGCGAGTAAGTCATCTCGCCCAGCGAGAAGACGGTTTTCTGAAGTGGTTATAGTTTCGAAAAGTTACACGAAACTGTGTGCTGGAGTGTGGGAACGCGACAGAACCAGAAAGGAGACGAAAAAGCGCCATTCTAGGGCAAGGAGACTTCACAACAATTCATCCATTCCATCAAATTCATCCATCCTTTGTTCTAGATGCTTAGGAGTGACTAAACTCCTCCTTCATTGGGGTTGGATGTAATGGACCTATACTCTTTGTAATTTTCCTATGCAATGTATTCTCTTTCGTTGTTCATATGTTTTATCTCAATTAGAAATGTGCTTGATGGAAATCTTTGCTATTTGGTTGTATCTAATTATTGGAAAATGAATTGGAACTTAACCTTGGATAGAACAACCATGAGATTAGGTTCTAGGAATAGACGTAATCTCTAGGTCATTCTATACATCAAATCTTAATGCAAGTCATGTGTTAAAATAGTTAAGGAATTAATATTTTGACATATTTGACTTAGAACTTACTTCTAAGGAATTAGGGGTTAGTAAGCTTATGATTAGGATGTTTGAGCACGATAGAGAAATTGTGTAGAAAATATTGCGTTAGTATGGTTCATGAAATCCAACCTTGATGAAGTGTTTCTTAAATCCTTTTATAACTTTAGTGTTTATTAATTTTGCATATTGTTCTTAAATTAAACCAATCTTTTACGTTGACATTATTGCTAAAATTAGTAAATAATCACACTTAGACAAACAAACACAAATTCCTTGGAAAAACTTGGACTTCCATTTTTACTACTTGTAACGAATTGGTACACTTGCCAAAGAGTTATCAAAATGTAACAAAAAAATGTTACTAAATCTAATAAATCCTATAATGAATGAATTTCATCATGACAAATAAATGATAAGTTTTATTTTAATACATGTACTTGTATAAATAAATAAGATTAATGCATAACTAAAAATAAATATAATAAACAAAGGAACCAATACGTGACTGTAGATAAATATAAATGAATAAATGAGAGTAGATATAAATTGAATAAATAAGACTACTGCACAACTGAAAATGGATATAAATAAATAAATAAATAAGAAAGAGAGCTAAATATAAAGTAGAATGAGGTTAGGAACACCTCACTTAAGATAAATATACACTACAAGAATGTAGGTCGTTTGCATCGGTCGTAGATGGACGCCACCAGCCAAAAATCTACGATAAAATGAGGATCGCGTCGGTCTAGTGACGGTCAAGTGTACCACACCCATTTCTTCGATGTAAAGTTCGTTTGCGTTGGCTAAATGGGGATGAGGATTTAATGCTTATTTATCGTCAGCTAAGCCGTCGCAAAAAAATAAAAAAAATAATAATAATTTTCTATGCGTGGGTCAAGCCAACGAACTACTTAAATAATAAAACAATCTGAAACAATTTTCGAGTGGGTTTTGTGTGGGTTTAGCCGACACAAACAATTTGAAATTCAATAGTTGGCGTCAGCTTAGCGTGGGCTTGGCTGACGCAAATACTAGAAATTTTTGGTATGAAAAGTTTATGCCCAGGCACATCCTGAACCTGCATCCAATCCAAGAACTTGTATCCTTACACATTTCCAACAATTCAGATATCATTTCATTCATTTAGAATTGAAATTTCAAACAGAACATTAATGTGGAAGAATGTTTTTGTAGAAAAATAGACCACACCATAGAAGTAGAAGAATTTAAAAGGAAGAACAAATTTTCAAGCAGTTGACCAATCCCAACCTCCCATATTCATGTGGAAATTTATGTTCATCCCTAATATCTCCCAAAAATTCCTAAGAAAAAGGATAGTTGAACTAATTAGGCTCTGAGCACATCCATAAGTAAGAGCAAAGAACAAAGAAGTAGTATAAATTGGTGACCTTATAATGCATATTTAATTATCCAAAAGCTAAACAAATTTTTACACATGCCAACAACAAAGAAATCAATTATACCATTCATCTATCTTATTTGATTACCAATCTGAACATAAAAACTTACCTTTAGTGTACTTCTAACACAAGTTTCTCCTCCACACCAAATGCTTCTGCTTCACCCCAACACCCACTAATTCCACTCCAAAAGTGACGGAACTAACCTTTACGCTTAAGGTTTCAACTCCACAACACCACCAAACATGTCTACTCACAGAGACCTGTACCTATTAACAAAATAATAACCTTTCATTAGGGTTTATAAGTTCACATTAATCAATAGTGCAATATAGTTTACCAGCTCACTTCACATATACAGATTGATTGTCACAAACCGTGCATGAAATGGCCACGCCTCGTAATGTCCCAACCCTCACCTTCCACTAAGTTTCTCAATGGCATCTAAATCCCTTCAAACAGGTTGTCAATCTTCCACGAAAAATGCAAAAACAAATTGGGGATTCTCACCCTCTTAGAGTTCCAGAAAGAAAAGGGGAAATGGCCTTCACAATATTTTCAATCTCGCATCCCAATCGATCGCACTAAGCTTTGCAATGTGTCCCATGGCTTACAACTCACAGAATGCACAAAGTCCACTCAAGATGCACAAGCTCGAGAAAGAGAAAGGGGAAAAGTTAGCCTTGTGGTGCTCGATGAGAGGAGAAAGGGAAAAGTTAACCCTGTGGCACCCGATGAGAAGAGAAAAAGGCAAAGGGAAATATTTAGTTTTCCCACCTTAACTTATATTAACTAATTTCTTTTTTTTCTAATTTCAGTTCCTTAGCGTGGTGGTGTAAAGGAGAAACTATTATTTTTTATTTTTTATTTTATTTTCTTTCTCTATCATCGGTGTAGAGTCGTTTAACCGACGCAGATTAAATTTTATTTAATAAATCATTATTTAAAAAGTCTGAAAATGGTATTTTTTTCATTTCTATTCGATTTCTCTCGCTGCATCGTTTTAGTATCGACGAAAGAGCGACTCAAATGCCAAATTTTTTTTCTTTTTCTTTTTGCTTTAGCGTCCTATTTTAAGTCGTATAAGCCGAAGCATGCAGCGTCAAAAGACAGTCCGACAATTCTCTTTCGACGCTAATATATGACATTCTTGTAGTGATAGAAATAAAAATAATTATGAATAGATAAAAGATCGTAAAAGTAAAAGGATAAGATGATAAATGTTTTTTCCCCTTACCTTAGTTATTGTGGAAAATATACCAAGGTTGTATTGAGACTTTGATGATATATAAATTTCTTTTCTTTGTTGCTACTACTTATCTCCCACTCTCTCTCTCTCTTCTTTCTCCACTGATTCTTTTGTTCACCACTGCCTCCTTTCCACTTCTTTCTCCCTTCTTTCATCACCTGCTTTGGTATTTATAGAGGTAATGTAATCATTACTTTTAGTTTAAATTAAACTAGGCTTTGTGTTGTTGTTTATCATTTAGTTGCTCACGGATTATTCTTAGAAGATATTTTGTTTTCTTCTTATCACCAGAATAATAATATTTATCTGTCCTATGTAAGCAGTTCTCCTTGTGTTAGTATTTATTAAAAAATAAATAAAATAAGAATGGTTTATACATGAATACATAATATGTAAGTACAACCATATTCTTTGCAATTAATACAATTATTTTATATTACTATTATTACTTAATTTAATGATTAACACTAATCGAGATATATATATATATATATATATATATACACTATTATAACTGAAAAACAAATTATTTTATTGTAGTTTATACGTACATTATGTTATAAATATTATAACTTATTTTATTATTTGAAGTATATTATTTTATAGTAATATTTTTATTATAATTATTTTAATTGTAAATATTTAATCAATTTTTTTTATCCTTTGGATATTTATAATCTTTATATTTCTATGTTCATAATTTATTAGACTAAATAAAACATACACAAAAAGTAATGTATTATAAAATTTTAGGTGTTAACATATTCAAAACATTGTAGTATAAATTTTGAGATGTTACAAAAGTTGTTGTTAGGAAATAAAATAATGTTTTAAGAAGACATGTTGATTGATGAAATGATAATAAAGGAGAGTATCTAAGTTATTTATAAACACAGTTATGAAGGAAAACACATTAAGTGAATTCAATTTTTGGAATGAAGTTTAATGGCATTGGTTTATACCTAGAGAAGAGTGTGATTTGAGTTGGAGAAAACTTTGGTGACTGATTTTTTGAATGAACCTGATAAGGAAAATTTATATACAAGAAAGGAAGATGAGTCAAAATGAAGGGATGAAACACAAGAATGCACAGTCAAATCGACTTACGGAAAGTTAAATATAAAAAACAATGTTCAAGTGGTTATAGATATGGTGTGTTTTGGAAAACTAAAGCTTTGTCATCACACTATAGGAAAATCGCCCGTCAATAATCCCAAAAATCCATTAGTAATTTGAGTTTATCAACGGACTACCGATAGCCAAAATTTCATTAGTAAAATTGTTGTGGGTAGATGTTACTAACGAATCGCGAAATCTGTTAGTACATATCCATTAGTAAAATTTGTCGATAAACGTTGCAATTTATGTTTTTCTTCTTCCTCCTTTTCTTTTTTCCTTTTTTTCTTTTTCCTTCTTCTTTTTCCTCTTTTTCCTCCTATGCTTCTTGCCCTCCTCCCTTTCCATCGTCGTCGCTACCACCATCTCGTCTACCGCCTTAGTTCCCCCTCCTTTTTCTCCTCCTCGTCTTCCTTCTCCTCCAACTTTGGCCATCACCACTACGGCTTAACTTCTCCTCATCTTCCTCCCCCTCCTCATCCTTATTTCTTCTTTGCTTATTCTTTTCACCCATCTTCCCTTAAATTATTTTATTTTTTGCATTCCACCTAAATACTCAAGCTTTTTACACTTAGGTGGAGTATTTGATGTATACATTCTAAAAAAATATTTTAACATGTATATATAAGTTGTAATTAAGCTTAATTACTAATTTGGTCTTAAATTGGAAACGACAAAATTCGATCGTTTTAAAAAAAATTAGAACTAAATTGAATGAAAAATAATAAGGGAACCAAATTGAACATTTTTAAAAAATTAGAAGACTAAATTGAACCAAAAAAAATAAAGGAACCAAAATAAACTAAAGCAACAAATTATAAGACTAAATCAATAATTAAGCCTTATATATATATATATATATATATATATATATATATATATATATATATATATATATATATATATATTCAAGTGAGCATTATAATTTCGGTGTTAATAAAATATGTTTTCAATTGTTAATTTGATAACTAAAAATTACATAATAACAAAAAATGTTGGATTGCTATTTCGGTAGCTATTAAAATAAATATTACTATGCACTAATTTGGTCACTATTTCAATTTCTAATTCTAATTTGCGATTATTACTATTCGGTGACTATTTCAGTTATAATTTGCAACCAAATTTTTGCAATTGCTAATTTCGATTGTTAAATTGTATTTTTGCTTTTGTAATAATATATATGTGTCGACTTAATCTAGACTTAATCTATGCTAAACTGTTTTAATTAAAAATAAAATCTAAAAATTTGTGATAAATTAACTTTGACTTAATTTACTTAGAGTTTATTTTTAAAAGTCAATATTAATAAATTAGTATGATCATTGTTTTGGAGTTTGTTTAATTAATGAAAATTCGACACTATTAACTAATTAACATCAATTTATATTTTGTTAGCGTCAAGTTTTAATCTATGCTTAATACCACTTTTAGTTATAACTTAAAATATAATATAAAAGGAATGTAAATTAATTTCTGCTAACTCACTTATCATCTAGTGAACTTTATTTTGGATGGCAATTTAGAGACAACTATTTCTAAAAAATAATTTATTTACAAAATTATAACCTACAATATTTCTTTCTATAATATTATCATCGTTTGTGTCGATATATTTATGCTAGTTTTAATTAAAAGAAATATTGTCAGGTTTTTATAATAATATTTATGAATCTTATTTTAGTGATTACTTCAACTACGACTTCATATTTACAAAAACAATGGTAAACTTATTTTCAAATTCAAAACATTATTAATTCCTCACTCGGATACCCATACAAAAACTTGCTTTGAACTGAGTTTTTTAACGACTTTATTTAAACCCTAAGAACGTAAGCTATAACTAATTAATTTCATAGACGATAATAGAAACTATACATATTTTTATTATATTTTAAATCATATACAATTGTTTATCCATTTATATTTTCTTATCTTTGATCAAAATAGAAAATAGACCGTGTATATTCTTTGTTCACTATATGAAATATTGATTTAGCTTCTAAGCGTTAACGTCGGCCAAATTGTAATGTTATTAGCTTCGACTTAGCAAATTTTAATGTAACGATAAATATTAAATAAAAATAAATAAAATTACTTTTTTGAATTTTTATTAAATAAATATTTGTGTTAGTGTGAGTTTAGTGAATGTTAATATTATTTATTTCTAATATACTTTATTTAAGTTAGCATCAATTTCACAAACACTAACTATAAAAGAACATAAAAATTAAATAACGTTAATGTCAGTTTAAAGATGCTAATTGTATCTATTTTAAATATTTTATTTATTAAAGTTATCGTTACTTCAACAAACGCTAATTATAAAAAAACTATTAAAATTAAATCAGTTTAAAATTAAAATTAAAGTTCATCGCTTTAGCATATGCTACTATATTTATTTTCACTGAAAAAAAATTCTTAAATAATGATTAATTGACAAAGAATAATTAGTCACTGTAATGTCCAATTTAGATACCAATTTATAAACTAAAAATTATTGACAACTAAAATAGTTTTAAAAAATTATAATTAATCTTTAAATTGGTTATTAAATAGTTATTATCATGAATTGGTCTTTAAATTAGTCATTGACATTAGCTACTGAGATTTTGACTATCAAAGAAATTTGTGTCTAAATTGGTCTTTAATTAAGAAATTGATCTCTAACTTGGTCTTTAAACATAATTTTTGTCTCTAAAATTTATCAATATTTAAGAGTTTCTTGTAGTGTTTTAATATAAGTTGGCTTAGTGGACCCTAACTATAAAAGTATTTTAAGAATAAATAAGGTTAGGGTGGACTAAACAAACACTAACCTTATGTTGTTTTTAAAATTTATATTTGTTTAAGTTAGTGTTGGATTAACCAAAGCGAAGTTATATGTTTTGAATCTTTGTGCGTTCTTCACAATCAATATCAACGATAGGTTATTTTTAATTTATAGACCTAGATTGAAATATATGTCCTCACCTACAAATTCTTTTTCTCTCAATATATATTATACACACACACATATACACATACGCACACACACACACATATATATGTATATGTATATATATATATATGTATATGTATATATATATATGTATATGTATATATATATATATATATATATATATATATATATATATATATATATATATATATATATATATATATATATATATATATATATATATATATGTGTGTATG
>Ga0214542_1003109_pt1 | contig 34199 bp, 16 predicted proteins | sample CNSS1metaG_FD_160096 | JGI IMG/M metagenome (GOLD analysis project Ga0214542, IMG submission 160096) | Root nodule microbial communities from cowpea collected in UCLA plant growth center, Los Angeles, California, USA - CNSS1 | ecosystem: Host-associated > Plants > Roots > Nodule | place: USA...
ACCTTGGCACAACCTACTCATGTGTTGCTGTATGGCGTGATCATCACTGTCGAGTGGATATCATTCATAATGACCAAGGCAATAACACCACTCCTTCTTTTGTTGCTTTCACAGACCAAGAAAGGTTAATCGGTGATGCTGCTAAAAACCAGGCTGCCACCAATCCACAAAACACTGTCTTTGGTATATTTTCTACTCTCTCAACTAGTGTCTTCCTTTGTATTATTTCATGTAACTTTTTTATCTAACCCTAAACGAGGTGAACATTTTTGGATAACTCTTCAGATGCTAAAAGATTGATCGGTAAGAAATATAGTGATCCTGTTGTTCAGAAAGATATGATGTTATGGCCATTCAAGGTTGTTGCTGGGGCTAATGACAAACCAATGATCACCCTTAACTATAAGGGTGAGGAGAAACAATTTTGTGCTGAGGAAATTTCATCTATGGTCCTGGTGAAGATGAGAGAGATTGCAGAGGCCTATTTGGAAACTAAAGTGAAGAATGCGGTAGTTAGTGTCCCTGCTTATTTCAATGACTCTCAGCGTAAGTTTACCATAGATGCTGGAACCATTGCTGGCCTTAACATCATGCGGATAATCAACGAACCAACTGCTGCAGCTATTGCATATGGTCTTGATAGAAGGATGAATTGTGTTGGAGAGAAACATTTTCATTTTCGATGGTGGTGGTACTTTTGACGTTTCTATCCTAACCATTAAGGGTAAGATCTTTGAAGTTAAGGCAACAGCTGGAAACACTCATCTTGGAGTAGAGGACATTGATATCAGGTGAACTACTTCGTGGAGAAAATAAAGAAGGAAAAGAAAGAGGACATTAGTGGAAACCCGAGAGGTTGAGGAGTGCATGTGAGAGGGCAAAAAGGACACTGTCACTTGCCGTCACTGCCAGCATTGAAGTAGATGGTTTATCTAATGGCATTGACTTCTGTTCTTCAATCACTCGTGTAAGATTTGAGGAAATCAATATGGAGCTCTTCAACCGGTGTATGGAGACAGTAGAATAGGTGTCTTGCTGATGCTAAAATGCATAAGTGCAGTATACATGATGTTGTTCTTGTTGGTGGGTCTTTTAGGATTCCCAAAGTGCAAGAGCTATTGCAGGACTTCTTTGATGGAAAGGATTTGTGCAAAAGCATAAACCCTGATGAAGCTGTAGCATATGGTGCTGCTGTGCAGGGTGCTTTGTTAAGTGAAGGTATTAAGAATGTTCCAGACATGGTGTTGCGGGATATAACACCTCTATCACTCGGTATTGATACACGGGGAGATATCATGAGTGTAATGATTCCAAGGAATACTACTATTCCTGTAAAGAGGACAAAAGAATATTTGACAGTTAAAGATGACCAATCATGTGTTAAAATTCAGGTTTATGAGGGTGAGAGGACAAGAGCCAGTGATAACAATTTGTTGGGTTCTTTCATGCTTTGCCATAGATGAAAATGGTATACTATCTGTCTCTGCTAAGGAAAATACAACTGGCATCAGCAATAAAATCATCATAACCAATGACAATGAACGACTGTCAACGGAAGAGATCAATAGAATGATTCAAGAAGCAGATGATTATCAAACTGAAGATATGAAATTCCTTAGGAAGGCCAAAACAATGAATAAAATTGATGACTATGCTTATAAGCTAAAGAATGCTTTGAAAAATGAAAATTTCAGTTCAAAACTTTTCTCAGAAGACAGGGAAAAGATCAGTTCTGCAATTACTAAGGCCACAGAGTTAATTGATGGTGATCAGCAGGAGGAGGAAATAGATGTGTTTGAGGATCATCTGGAAGAGCTTATTAACGTCTTTAAACGCTTTGTCGGAAAGTCTGATTAGGTATTTTTTCGCTTAGACTTTTGTGACGATGAATTTTTTTGTGTTTGATGAATGAAAACTTTTATGATGGAAAACTGTTCTCAATGATAAAAGTTTATATTATATTTGTACTGGAAATGTATACATTGTTACATTGGTTGATTTAGCACTCATATTACTTGCTGAATTTGTTCTTTGACTAGTATTTATACTAGAAAAACAAATATGACTCAGTGGTAAGCTATGCAACCAAGGAAAGTGGTTTTGTGAAAAATTATTTTATGCAGAACTCATACTAGATGAAAAATAAAGTTTATTTCAACATTTGAATAAAAAGAAAGAGTTGATTTGTTTTTATTTTTAGAATCACATATTTAGAATTTTAGTTTATTACTATATGGATTAGTTGTGCCGCATTTATGTTCATGGGTTGATAATAATTTCTTGATTCAATTTTCAATAATATACGTACAAAAAATGTTATTTCTGCCACACCATCACAGTTAATTTAAAGTGTGTTTGAGATGCTCATGTAAATTTTATCTGAATTTATGATCTTTTTATAAAGATTTTTAATTTTATTTTAATAAATTTGTAATCAAGTTTATGATACTAGATTATACTTATGGTCTTTGTTACAAGACTCGTCAAAGTCAATAATAAAAATAATTAGTTTTAATTTATTTTGTTTAATTTTCAAAACAGTATTACCAATACCAAAACTACTTTCATTATCATCGACAAAAAAAAATATTCATAATATTTAGTAGATAAATGATGAAAATATGTAATAAAGTTACTACTTCTATTTAACTATGCAATTTAAAGTTGTTGCATAATCTTATCAAAATAACTTCACTTTATCAATTTGAAATTTTCTATATAACTAAATTCATAGATATTTTGAAACCGAATGAGTGTTTATTTTTAACATAAACAAGATCCTAACTAATTTAGGTTTAGGTAACGATGTTTTATAATGGCATTTGCAAGTGTGAATTAATAGTTCAATTGACGAATGCATTTATTAATGGAATAATTTCTTTAGTTTAAATCTACTGTAGTAGTTTCGTTTGTTGTAATGTAAACATTATTTTAAAGAAAGTGATTTTTTAGTTCAATTTTTGTGTTTTTCTGTCATTTTTAACTAACACCTCTGGTTTATGCAGGTATGACTATATCAAATGTAAAAAGTATTAAAATTTTGAAAACACGATTTTTATGCATATTTTTTTTCTTTACTTTTAATGAATAAAATCGATTATTAGTAACATTTTAAATGAATCTGTTATATCTACAATTCAATTAATAAAAATAGAGTAAGACATATAAAATTATGGATTTGATAAGAACATAAAACTTTTCAAATATGAAGACAGAAATTATAAATCAGAGATAAAAGTAAAAAAGATTAATATTATAATTATTTTATTTGTTATGTACGCAAAATAATTGTCTCAATGTTTTTATTATTATAATAATATAATTATATGGAAACTTAGGTAATTAAATATTTAGTAAAGTAACTAGGAAGGTAAGTAACATAGGTAGATTTAGATAACTAGATAAGGTTGTCGTTGATATCTCCTAACTTGTCCCATTGGCCACTGTCCATGCGCCATTTGCAGCCTTCATTTCTTCTTCTAAGCCCTCAGCACAAACTTACTCTCGCTTTCTATCTTCTCCCAACTTGAGAGATTCTGAGAAACAAGAAAAGTTTGGAAGAAGAGTGTTGAGGGAACAAGACCACGATGCTTGGTATGGCCACTCTTACTTTGGGTTCATCAACCACAATGGTGGCTCAGAACCATGCTCAACAACACCATGCCACCACTCTTGCCTCATCCAATGGACACAGAAGGTACAGTGTTTCCAACAGGACTCACTCCTCTCCCATGAGTTTGGTGTCTCCCACCAACAAAAGCTTCACCTTTCTCTCTTCCTTCAAGGAATCAGCACCTGCACGCCCCTTCACCACAGCTGTTGCATCTGTTGATTCTGACCAGCTCAATTCTTCTGATCCTCCCACCAAGGTTTATTCCTCTCTCCCACTCCAACCCCACATTGAATTTGTCCTCAATTTTGGATTTTTGGACCTTTTCTTTTTCAGTTTTGATGTTTTTCCTTTGTTATGTTATTCTGGGTTGTTCTCTACTGAGGGGTGTTATCCTTGTAACCAGAGAAACGCTTCATGGTGTAGTTTTTCAATCGGTTTTGAAGATAATTACTTTAGAAGAAAATATGCTATGCATTGTCATCTAATCTCTCAGACCATAATGTATGATCAATTGTTAATTTTTACCACAGCTACCTTAAAGATGTAGGGTGATTTGATTACATTGTTTTACACTGTCAGAACATTACAATTAACTTTTAGCTTATTTTATTTTTTCTTTTTTGGCTTGTCTTTTGCAGAATGAAGCAAACAAGTATTATTTTGTTGTTGCAAATGCAAAATTTATGTTGGATGAGGAGGAGCATTTCCAGGAGCAATTGTTTGAGCGGCTCCGTCTCTTTGGGGAGCGTAATCAAGAACAGGATTTCTGGCTTGTCATTGAGCCTAAGTTCTTGGATAAGTTCCCTAACATTACCAAGAGGTTAAAGAGACCTGCTGTTGCTCTTGTGTCAACCAATGGTACCTGGATCAAGTAAGAACACCAACTCCTCATTTTTTCAGCGATTGATTCTACAAGCGCTTTAAACTATGGAGTATAAATGAAAATATGATTCTTGGATTGGGTATCATAAACAATGAAAGAAGGGAAATTTTTCCATATTATATACAAGTTATGTGTGTCTCTGAATGTTTTCATACAGTTGTTTGGATTGAAAGCCATTATATGTAGACAAATCCCTAGCTACCTATGCTTGACAACCTAATCTAAGCCTATGTGGGAAAATAGATGCTATTTTATATGCTTGCATCATGGTGATTCTCACTTCTCAAGAAAAAATTGATCATTTAGCTTTTTTCTTTATTTCACAATCTTAAAGTTGCCAGTTGTTAAATGTTGTAATAGGGTTTCTGTATATTTTCCTCCCTTTACTTTTAGTGTTTGTGTTCTGCTGGTAGGAGCTCCACCCTTTCAAATGATATAACATGAAACAATGGTGTAAGAAAGAAGCAGTGTTTGATCAACAAAATTGCTGCAATGAAAATCATCAAAATAGCATCAAATGCCAGTTTATAATGCTTCAGCCACTTTGTAATTCTGTCCCTACGTATGGTTTGGACTTTTGGCAGGTTCATGAAGTTGAGACTGGACCGAGTTTTATCTGACAGTTTTGAGGCTGAGAGTCTAGAAGAAGCATTAGCTTTCAATCCTACTGATTTGAAGTTTGAGAAGCCTGAGAAATGGGTGGCACCCTATCCCAAATATGAATCTGGATGGTGGGAACCCTTCTTGCCCCCTGTTCAGAACGAGGTGAAGCCTTAAAATAATCTTTATCAACACTGTTTCAGTGCTTGATAATCTTAAATCTTTTTCTCTAATGATTTCTGTTCAAGTGCAGCTGGATGATAGTTAAAGAGGGCTAAATTTGCATTCAGTTTTGTATTTTTGGGAGGTAGTATGATTATTTAAGTTGAAGTGTTTTCCTTAGGATCTAAGTTGTAGGAATTGCATTTTATGTCTATCAAATGAGTTAAGAATGTATATTGTTATGAGATTGATGTTCTCTGTTTCTAGAAATGTATGTGAAGGCGTGGAACTTAATATTTTTTTATCTTTTGAATAGACTGACTTCTAAGGCTCTCAAATTTACATTATCTAAAGCTTGCTTGTGAGGCTTGAAATAACAATTCATCAAATGAACTTACCTCAAGTGTACTCACTTTATACTTTTTTCATGTAACAGCACAAACTGAATGGGGAAAAGTAATAAAATAAACTCCATAATGGCTTGACAGACTGTAATACTTAACATAAAAGATAGGCTATCATTAGATGACTTAAGGTAGTTTCTCAGGGGATGCTCCTATTTTTATTCTTACAAGATTCACTTTGATACGGAGAATAGCAGAAAAAAAGCCAAATAAGTGTTGGGCTATTTGATTTCATACAGAGGTCTGCAAAGTTTATTATATATGAAGTTGAACATGTCCACGACTAAATTCAACAGTGTGGAAATTGGTATTACTTTTCACGTGTTGTTATGTCTAGACCTACCCTTTGCCTACTGTAGGTGCCATTTTATTACAGCAAGAAAAATGGTCAGATATATTTCTTTAGTGCAATGAAGTTATGCTTCAAAGAAAGAAGAACCACTAGGTTTCTTTCTAGTTCACATAAGTGGAACACTTTCTGCATTTCTTGAAGGTTGTAACTTGTAAAGTCATTCCCTTGATTCATTCCTTCCATGAGTCCGCCAGACATCAACTACAGCCTGCCTCTGTTATGGTCCGTCTACTAGACATTGCTGTTACCTTCCTCAATGACACACTAATGATGCATCTTTATACTCACAAATATTGGCCTTTCTAGGTATGACACTTGCCAACAAGAACAACTGTTCCCTGGATGATAGTGAAATGCTCATTATCCTGCATCCAATCAAAAACAGAAAAAGTATATCAAATGTTTAATAAACATTAATATGTAAAACCTGTTGGTACATATATTGATACATCATATCATTATTTGTGAAGCAAACTAAATGATTCATTTAGATTTGGTTTCTTAAAAGACGACAGAGAACAGGTTGTAAACAATTTCTACAGCGCTTTTGTTTTCTATTTATGTTTCTTTTTACTTTCTAATGAAAGTTTCCAGTGAACTTCGAAACGCCAAGCAAATGAGTGACACAAAATTGGACCTATTCTGCATGCAAGAGGCGCAGGACGATATAATAGTACACCAAAAGAAAATATACTATGATGGTTTACATGGTTACGGAAGCCTGTATAAGTAACCAATAGCAATCGAGTATGGAAAATGGTTCTTGCACACTAAATGGTTAACCCTGCAAAGTTTTTTTGGTAGCAGTAATAATCGATTTCTAAAGATCAATAATCAAATTATATTTCCCCATTATATTTCTGTTAATCACATAATACGTGTTAACCACAAGTTTGTACATAGTTAATCAATGCCATGGTATGAAAAGGAATTTCATTACTTCTAATCCTGAAGGTACTCTTGCGAGGGTTGCGATTTCCCGAAAATCTTCATCATCAAATTTTCATATAGATTATTCAACTCAAACAGGGTCCTTTCAGCAAGGATATCAATAATATCCCCATGCTTTTCATATACCACTGGCACTATCAGCAATATCACAGATGCTGCACCATCAAAGCAAAAGAGAAAGTAGATTAGTACTAACTTGCACTTAAGTAGAATCACTCAATGTTTCACTGTTGTGACAAATATATGCATGAATTAGGTAGCTGACCTATGTAGATTAGAGTTGCAGCAGGATACCGGTAGTCAAGAAATGAGATAGCTCCTAATGTCCCTGTGACCTGCAGATTACTTTCTTGTCAGAAAACCAAATAGCATTTTGACAAGATGAGTAAGCAAGGTTAGGAACATGCTGAGAAGCACCAAGATAAATTTCTTCAAATCTTGTCCGGAAGCTATGATCCCAAATGTTATGAGTAGATTATTAAGTATACGTGTCACTGAAATAGCTGTATTGACAAGCAATCCTTTGGGTAAGAGGAATGATGATAATTCAAGTGGTGGTAATCTGTATCAACAGGAAGATAGCATCATTCCTTGGTGTAAAACAATAATCTAAATAAGTGTGCAGACAGTGAAAATAAGCAGGCAACACAGTGGAGATAGGAGAAAACAAATTCTCATACCACCAGTTCTAGCCTAGCCCTCTAGACAGGGACTTGTTGGTTCATTCACACTGGTTATAAAACAAGAATCACACTGTTTTAACATGGCAATTTGATTTGTCTGTGACAGATAATAAGGGCAAGCGAGAAGAGAACTAAACAAAAAATATTTTAATATCAATCAGTTATCCCACTGTCATATCCTCCTAAGAAACAACACCTGGATGTGGTGGTAATAGACATAATAGGTGGAGTTGTATCATTGTAAATTGTTACTCCAAAATTAAGTATGAATATAACAGGAAGATGCTACAAATGACTAATTAAAGAAGTTTTTCATCAAAAGAAAAAAAAGCAAGTTAATATTAAAAATATCTCTTGAAAGTATATATCAATTTACTAATAGCAAGTTACATTAGCTGGATTGAGAGTCTTAAAATAGGGAAGAAATACTTTAACAACTGACTGATAGAGTGAATTAAACTCACATGCGAATGACGGATGTTAAAAGGCTCCGTATGAATATCATTGCCATTAGAAGCATGAGAGAGTCACAAATGAAACTAATCACGGTGTAATCCATCCTCTTAAAAAGCAACCATATCAAAGTTACACCAACAAGAACGCTTAATGAGATCTTCTTCTTCCTCCAGAGTATAATATCAGCGACTAAGAAAAAAGAAACCAAGGTTTACAATAGTTTCTACCATAACCTCAACAGTTTTGCAAACTGTTCTGTGTAAAATGATACCGTAATTTCTAATTCACACCCTAATACTATGTTAACAGATTCAATGCGATTTTTGCAACACAAATGAAATTTGCAGATTATGTCAAGTATGAAGAAATTATGGAAAAGAGCCAGAGGAGCATACTCAGTCCAGAGCCTAGGGTAACACGAAGAGGTATTTTCCGGCCAAAGAAGCGGTTCTTGGCAGTGGAGAACACAAAATATCTCTCAAAATCAGTCTCAAACTCAGAGTCTTCATCGTCGAATTCTTTGTTACTGAGAAAATCCGAGTCTGCAACATCCATGAATTCTTTTGGTTCAGGTATTATTTAACCTCCTCTTCCTTATACGTTGGATCCTTTCTTAATGTTGTTACATACAGTATAACCTGTAAAGAATGACATTTCCAGAAAAAACAATGACATGCATTAACAAAATATTAATTAATCAATGTTACAAATATGTTCGTTGCATGAACAAATGAAAAACATTCATTCAAATTATGACAAATGCACAAGAATTTGCATGCTGATGCACAAATATTCAAAGTCTGTGAGATGAAATATACAATTTCTTACTATCATGAATCAATAAACAGTGGAGAGTTTATCCTTTTCGAGATTTCTTCTTTTCAAGAATATATGGATTCATGTTGGAGAAACTCTGTTTTCTACCTCTGCATTGTTACAAATCTCAGAGAACCTATATACTCCGTAATCCACCCCTTAATATTCGCATGAAAGCAATCATGAGTTTAAATAAATATTATTTTCCTCTTTGTTTTTTATTGTTTTTTTTTTCTCTTTTCAAATTAACTTATTTTTGTATGATATTTATCTATAATGAAATATTTGTTTTTTATTTCTAGTTTTTTGATCTATACATTACACAAATAAATATTCGTTTCGTATACTTAGCATTTATAATAAATAAATATTTCTAATATAAATTTCTTTTTATTTAGTTAAATTAAGAAAAAAAGTTCTACGAATAAATATTCAAAATTGTTTTCTTTCAAGTCTTAAAACTTTATTTCCGCATCTTTCTTCCCCAATCTTATAGTTTCCTTACCTTTAAGCGTCGGCGGACTTTGATCGGGATTAAGGGAACCATAGTTTCCCTAAGATTTTAATTTTATATATATATATATATATATATATATATATATATATATTATATTTTTATTGTTTAAAAAGTAAAATAAAAATTAATTTGATGAACCTTAGTTAATAATTAGATTAAAGGAATTAAGGTTTTATATCTTATTATAAGATTTTTCCAACCAAGTTATCAAGAAAATGTGAAATAAAAGAAAGACATATTAGAAAAAAAAAGAATTGGAGAACAAAGAGAACGAAAATACATACTCACACGATCTCATGAATCAGTATCCTAGTATGATTTATGTATGTTGTATTTATGATTCTTCCATTACGATGTTTCTCCCAAATTAGTATGAACCCTAACTATGATTTTAGAAAATTTTTTGTATGAAATTGGCATGAACCCTAATTATATTTTCTCAGATTAGTATATAACCCAACATTTAAAAGGTTGATATTTTGTATTGTCCAATACATACAATGAATTAGTTGAATAATCTTGAATTGAAATAAAAATTAGAATAATCATTAATATGAATTCAATAAATTAGGAAGATCGAAAATTAAAAAATTTGAATTGCATTGTTTAAGTAAAGAAAATATTTTTTTTACTTAAAAAAATTATATATAAAAAATCTAATTTGACACCCAAATATTTTATTTAAGTTACGACACTATCTTTAAGGACAATGTCCTACTATCATATAATTCTAATTTCTAAATTTTTCTTATACATACATAGTCTTTTACCTAAATTCATGATTTTTTTTTAAAACCACACAACTTATAACCTTTGGAACAATAATATTTAATATGTGAAAGTTTTGCATTTGTAAACTTTGGCTGTTCAATAGAACTGTGCATTAAACTACTAAGCACAGTTACTTATCATCCTATTATGTAAAATCACCAATTTATATTATTTTTTTTACATGTAAATACTTCTAATTGTGTCTGTTCAGTAAAACTATATATGGAAGAAATTTTGTTTTTTTTTTTTACGAAAGTAGTATAGTTTTATATTAAAATTACTGTAATAGCCAGATTTTAAAGAATTTACCAGGTAAGTCGTAGGTCAGGAAAACGAGTTCTTTAATTAAAGTCGTAATTCACGGTTTTTTGACTGGCCACAATAGTCAGACAACTTTCAATTGAATTTATTTGCCAACATTGAAGTCGTTACCTTTTGAATGCGATTTCCAAATTTTTTTTATCATAGTTTAAGTCGTCACTCTGGCTCATGATTTTCGATTTGTATAGCAAGTGGTGTTTTAAAAATATATTTTGTTTGATGTAAGAGGTGTGAGTGAGAGAGAGAGGAGATAGGGGAGAGGGGTGAATCAAGTTTTTTTTGTTAAGTAAACTTAAATGAGGATAATTGGAGAAATGGAAAAGATAAGAGTGTTTTTTAGTAATAATTACAAGGTTCATTAAATTATACTTTGGTAATAGCTAGGTAGTTGTCTTTGAGACTACAAGTTTATTAATAGTATTTTGATAGTAATTAGGTATATGCATTAATTGTATTTTGGTAGTAATTGTATTCAAAGTATATCATTGAAGGGCTAAGTTAAAAGGTTTATAATTAGGGTGTGTACTACTCAAAGTTTCACATAACAAGTCATAACATAGAGAGTGTTTTATTCAAAAAGACTTGTTTTCCAGCAAATTGATATCAAAGTTTAAGAGCTTGAGTGTTTAAGAAAAAATGTTTGAGAGTTAAAGAGTTTGATCGAGATCACTAACTTAGAAAATAACATGCCCCTGGTGAAGTAATCAAAAGGCGTCAACTATGACAACTGAAGTCTACAGATAAAGGCTCTCCTTGGTTCCCAATAAAAAGCATGGGAAGTAGTTGAAAATGGACACCAAGAACTATAATATATTGAAGAACAAACAATTTCCCAACTTGTTGCGTTGAGAGCAACACGAGTAAAGGACAAAACGATTTTGCAAGTGATGTACTAAGCTGCCAATGAATTCTACTTTGAGAAGATAACAAATGCTAAATATTCAAAAAAAATGTGAGATATATTGGAGAATGCATATAAAGGAGATAATTGTGTGAAGCAAGTCGGCTTCAAACTCTCATAGGCGAGCTTGTTGAGACTGTGGTGAATCAGCTCAGAAGGAATGGAGAGACCTGCCCACTTGTCGAGTGGTGGAGAAAATCTTAAGGTCGTTAATCGACGACTATGAGAATATTGTGTGTGCAATTGAAGAGTCAAAGGATTTGTCAATGCTCTCGATGGAAAAGCTTGTCGGGTCACTTGATGCACATGAGCAATGAAGAAGGAAAAAATGAGGAGGAGTCTTTTGATCAAGCACTTCAAACAAAGGCAACCATAAAGGAGAATAAGACATCTTATACTCATAACACTAGAGGCTGAGAATGTATAAAAAGCTATCCTGGTGATATAAGTCAAAGACATGAAGAGGAGATTGGCATGGCCAAGGACGAGATCAATGGAGAGGAGGTTGATCAAGCAACTAAGCTTTTAAGTGTTTCAAGTGTGGCGAATATGACCACTATGCAAATGAGTGCTACTGAAATAAGTGTTTTAGTTGTGGTAAAGTCGAATACTATGCAAGGGACCGTTGATCCGAAAACAAAAGGGAAGAGACGACCAACCTTCTCATAATATGTTGAAGAGGAATGTGTGTTGCTGATGATGGGAAGGTCTAAAATCAGTCTAAGTTCATGGACTGTTCATACCGAACTTGGAAGCTTAGATGACCAATACAATAAGGAATCAACGACAAAGATTGCAGTGTTGCAATGGGAGTGTGATGAATTAGTGAACAAGAATGTTGTAAGAAAGGAAGAGATAAACAAACTGAAAGCGAAGCTTGACAGTTTGCAAAGTGATGGTGTGGCGAATAACAAGAAAATTGAGGAGTTATAACGAGAGGTGGTGCATTCGCGTGAGGTGGCAAAGGTGGCTAAGGTTATGACGTCAAGGGTGGCGAACTTGGAGACGAACGAGGCCAGGCTAAAGCATGATATGATATCAGAGATTGACTGTTTCATCGTGCAACACGTGGAGAGAGTGTGGATGAAGCTTGATGTGAAATGAGTGAGGTAGTCATGAATGTCGATGAGGGCATTACAAGAGGTCGTGGAGAAGAAACTCAAAGAAAAAGATGATGAGATTCAACGCTTGGGAAAGCTCAATTGGGTGCTTCAAGAAAGAGTAAAAAGTCTCAGCGTGGAGAATTAAATATGGAGGGAGTTGTCATAGAAACATCTAAAATGGGAACTTGCCCGTGTTAACGAGGAGAACTTCCACCACGACAAAGTCGTCTCCACCAAGTTGAATTCCAGAAGCAACAACAAGAGTTCAGAGGAGGTGAAGGAGAATGAAGTTAGCGGAAACATAAACTGAAATGATGACATTGTGGTAACAAAGATGTGCAACGAGTGTGAGGACAATCATGGTAAGGAAGATGAAACAAATAAAAAAATAGTTGAAGTTGCAGTGACAGATGGTGGCTATAGGGTCAATAGTTGTAGTGATTTATGTGTGCCATGGAAAATGGAGGTGTTTTCATATTGTCAAAGAGTAATCAATCAACAATGGAAAAACGAGCTAGTGCTTGTAGCAAGACAAGATAAAGGATAAAAGATCCACCATATACAGGTAAATTGGCTCCTTTGGATTCTCACGGGGATCCCTCTTCCACTCCATTTTTTCACTCGCACCTGGATTTTCACAAGTTCAACATTGAAACTACCCCATCAATACCACAGTGAATCATCATCACCTTGACCCTTCACGTAAATCCACCATTTCTTCGTGCACCCTGGTTTTCACCTTTCATACACCTCCTATATTTATTGGGCTTTGTCTTATTTTGCTGCGTGCACTCCCGTTATTATAACCCCGCACACCTTATGTTTTGTTTGTTGTCCTTATGTCTGTTTTATTATGTTTACTCACTGCACCCCATTTTTCACTACACACACCTCACAATATTTTGCTCACTGCACCATGTCTTTTACTATTCTGCACCCGTATTGGTTTCATTTTCTGTTGGGCTATTTTAGATTTTGGACTTTTATTTTAGCTCTTGGATACGTTTTTAAAATTTTCACCTCTTTTGCTTTTTAACACCTCACTTTCTTGTACATTAACATTTTTAATAAAATAAGATAAAAACATAAACATTAAAAACATGTTCTTTTTAACTTTATTGTGTCTGTCCGGTGGTCTGCACCGTGTGACACCTATTTTAAAAAAAAACCAAAAATAATTTTCTTTTTCTTTAGTGTCTATCCGACCGCTCACGTCTTGTGACACCAATTTCAAATGATTCAAATATACCATCAAAATATAACATTTTCACAATATAAAGATATCAACATTTTAAAAAAAAAGGTCTTTTAAGAACTACGTGATCATTTTCAAATAGTTGTCCAAATCGTTTCTTTAAAGAACTACATAACCAATGATTTCTCATTTTGAATGAGAATACGTAAGATCAATGTCAATCCTTGTTGGGTCTAAAAAAATTCAAAAAAATATTTTTGTTTCTTTTTAGTATCATTTGTCTTATTATTTTTGGGAAAATTATCATTTTGAAAACCACATCAATGTTTAATTAAAGGTACCGCCCTTGGGTAGACACTGTAGGGTGCTAAGACCTTCCCTACACCCTACACGTAACCGACTCCCAAACTCAAAATTTTAGTTTTCCGTAGACTTGCTTTATCGGTTTTCCATAGTTTCCCAAAAATAACTATGGTGACAACTCCAAATCTCTTTTTAAATCTGTTTCTTTTTAATTCGCCGTCCCGTCGTAATTGTGATTGCGACACTTATATTTTGTTTGAAAGGTTTCACCAAAATCCAAAACAAGGAGTTTGTCATCCCAATAACAGGGTATTTAATACAAAATAGTTATGGATTGTTTTTATAATGGTTCATATTTTATCATGAGCAGCTGTATGAATCAAGTAAATGACGTAATTTTATAAATTTGTATTTTGTCTATGTTTTGGTCTCTCTTATTTCCGTTGTCTAACTGAACCAAATCATTAGTTGGTTGCTTACTGTTTCTCTCTTATAATTTAGTATAATTTTTTCTGGAGCTTTCAATGTTTTGTTTTTGAATACGGAGAATGAAACAGCTTTGTTGATATTATTATATTTGTCAGAGATACTTGTCTATCTCAAATACTGATGCAATGTTCTTCTAAGGGCCAGTGGGATTTTCACTGTAATCCAGTTTTCTCACACATTAAATAACATATATATAAAACCTAACTGATTATTTATTCTCCAAATTAATAATCATATTCACGAATCATCAATCTTTTACTTACTTAATTAATTAATTAAAATGAATAATATGTTAAAAATTTTGACAAAATATTTTGATGTTATTTTCAACTTGAATATAATACAGATAATGAAGATTTCGGAGACAATAAAAATAATATTGTAGAATAATGAAATTTGTTATGCAATAAAAAAACAATTTTAGATATATTATATTTTAACTTTGTAGGTTTATCTAAAGGTTCATCTTATTAATGACTTTAAAATAGTTATTTTAATTATATAGTTTGAATATGGTTTAATATAGATATTTTGCTTACGAATATGGTTTAGAATATTGATATAGTATAATGTTTAATTGTATAATATTGTGATTTGAAGATGTGCATTTTTCTATACTGAATTCTTTTATAAGTAATCTATGTATAATTTGAAAAAAAAAAGAAAATTCTCATAAAACCATAATAAATGTAGCTTAAACTCGGAGGCAACATTTATATTAATATGGTCTGAATTCAACATAAAAATTGTTGTCTATTATGAATATTTTAAACAACAGTTTTTATGAATGTTGTTGTACTGAAACTATTATTTATTATATATGATCACACTCATATAGATCACGTCTAAAAGATCGCTGTCTAGACTTTAGACCAAAATTTTTATAATTTAAGTCACTATTTTATGATGTTGTATAAAGTAAATTTTATTATAATTGAACATATTATATGAATATAGAATAAAAAGAAAACTACTCCCATACACATCACGTATCATGAAAGCCGTCACCATTATATGCTTTGACCCCACATGCAATCATGCTTATTTTTCAAAAGTATTAATTAAACAATATTATAATATGAGCTCCATTAATACAGGATAACAATTTTTAAAAAAATAAAATAAATATATTAATCGATCATTCACACTAAATTATATTAAATAATAAAAAATAAAATAAAAATAAGAGTTATAATATTATTATCATTTTATTTGATGCCACCGACCCCGGTTACATGAATTTCATTAATGAAGATCCGGTAACCATTCAGTGTGAAATGCATATGAACCAGAAATCCATTAACATTAGAGGCAAACAAACCTGAGGTAGACAAGTTTCTGCTTCCACATTAGACAAAATAAACCTCTTTAAACACTCACACATAAACTCGAGAATTAGGCTGCAGACCATTATCATCAAATTTTAACTAACCATTACATTTCAGAATTAATAGAAAATAAAAAATAAACTTCAACAGTTAAACAGAAACACAATAGATGTAAGCAACTAAAAAGGGAAGGGATTCAACGCGCCCTTATTCAAACAACCAAGAACACGAACACTTTATCGGTAAATACACACATCATCTCACGCACACACTATTTCACACACACAATGTTATATATCTATAAGTATATTGCAAAATTAATAACTTTGTGGTTGTTGCAACTTTAGCAAGTTTTCCTTTTTTTTCGGATGTTTCATGCGATTTGAGCAAGAATTTCTCCACAAGTTGATCTCACATTCACATTTTATAAGATATTATTTTTCACATCAGATTTGAAGCATGGAATTTTTAAATTCATTCATCACCTATAAATATCTATAAATATGTGATTAAATCCTCTTCCAAAACAAAACATTTTCTTATCTCTCCTTTTCTTATCTTCTTTCTTTTCTCTCTTCTCTTGTATTCTGATTATACCTACTCTATGTAGGAGTTATCTTACTAGTTTCTGAGATCGTCAAAAATTCCGAGAAATTCCTATTATATCTTGGAGACTTGTATAACATACTGCTGATAAATCTTAAAGATATTGAATCTACATCCCTTGAAAAATCTTTGTATTCGTAATTTTGTCGGCTAATACGACACAGAGTACCATTACATTTGGTACACACACCTCACACGTTATGAAAGCTTAAAATGACATCTCATACTCTCAAATCTTCCCCACCTACTCATAAGTTCAGAATTTATGGATTCTGCTTTTCTACCTTCTCATGTAATCATAAATTAACCCATATAAAGACATTTTATTTTCATCATCCGTCCTTATAAACTCGTTTCAACAGTTAATCGAATGAAGCAAATGGTAAGATTTTGCTTTATAAGATTTCATACTTCATAACATCAAGGTTTTTTGGCAGAAAGGTGCAGATTTTGAGAGAAAATATGGGAATGAGCAGTGTGTAAAAGTATTCCAGACTCTAGGTAAGTCAAGAAGGGTTAAACGTTTTCCCAAAAAAATGTCGTTGTCAACTCAGACGACATTAGACGATACCAGTGAAGTCGTACGACTTCACTTTCCGTATATGGTTTTCATATTTTGGATAGTTTCACCAAAATGGATAATGAACAGTTGTAGCATTTTGTCTTTTTCCTAAATACAACAGTTATAAAAAGTCAAACTTTGATCAAATCAAAACCCAGAGATCGTGGATTTGTTTTCAAATAACTCCAACGAAGTTAGGTAAAACATCACCTCAATATATGTCACCGCAGAACAACAGTGTTGTGTCAATTTGAAAGAAATTTCACAAAGCGCATACAAATCGTGTGCAGGTTCAAGAAGCATAATGACAAGTGCTTTTATTCAAAATAGGAAACTAGAGAAACAAAAGACGAACCTTATTTTTGCGTTACAAGATTTCATGCATCATAACATCAACATAAATATGAATAGAAAACCAGTTTCACCAGAATGCTAAATCTTAGTATTAGAAGGAGCAGTTCATAGTTTTTTGACCAAGATATTGACTCCATGTTCAGGCTCTATGAGCAACCTGAGAGTAGGCGAATGAACGTAGCGTGGAGAGAGTGAGAAAGTGAATTTGGACAATATGAGAGCTATGATCATCTTAAGTTCCACAATAGCCAAGTTCTGTCCAAGACACACACGTGGCCCAACCCCAAAGGGCATGTACACGTGTGGCAACTTGCAACACCCTGTGGTTCCATTCGCAAATCTTTCTGGTTTGAATTTGTATGCATCATCTCCCCATATATCTGGATTTGTATGCAAACTAACAACCATTATCCAAAGGTTAAACCCCTTTGGAACGTCAAGGTTCCCAAATTTCATGTCCTTCAAGGCTTCTCTTGACACCACAGTCACAGGAGGATAAAGCCGCAATGCTTCATTAATAACCATTCCTAGCTGCCACAACAAATATGCAAGTTATGCTTCATTTTATTTTCAAATTCTCAACTTCTTCTGAAAGTAACATCCTTACCTGCTTCATCTTACCAAGCATACTAAAATCTGGGATTCCACCCCTGCAAATTTCAGTCACCTCAGCACGAACACGATCTTGCCAATCTGGGTTTGAGGCCAGAAGCATGAGGCACCATGTAGCAGTAACTGCAGTTGTCTCATACCCTGCCAAGTATATATTCTTGCAGTTATCAACGATAAAACTGCCAATGGCCTCTTTGCTTAGGTTACTACCCATAGCATTTTCAAGAACCATTTGCAGCAAGTCCTTCTCAAAACTAGTTTCCTTTCTTTCCTTCACCACCTGGAGTATCATTTCTTTCACCTCCTTTTCTAATCTCCATATTTCTCGGTTGGTCTTTGTTGGAAGGTAGCTGTCACATGTATAAATTGTTCTTAAATTGAAAAAGGAAAAGGACAATATCAGAAAAAAATTCGTGATGCTATATAAGGAAAAACGGTACTATACCACGTGCCAGGGATACGTCTGAATAAGTTTTTCCAGGACAATCGCTCTTGGAGAGCTGTGAGTTTCAAGAAAATTTCTTCACTCTTGGCATAATTGCTTCCAAAGCATGCTTTTGAAATAACATTCCCCGAGAAGTTTCTCATGCACTCATCAACTTTGATGTCAGCAGCTCCACCTTCTGCTTCTATTCTATTACTCCACAAGTTTACCACAGATACAGCAGACTCGCTAATTATATTCATTATTCCCTTGGGATCACATCAAATAAAGTTCTTTCAAGTTAAGAGTCAGTGAAATGAAGTATCCATATGAATATATCAAGCAAAATGAAAACCTTATATATACCTTAACCTTTTCCATGTATAGTTCTGGAGCTATGATTTTTCTTTGACGAACCCATTTAGTCCCATTGGAAGTTAAAATGCCTTGACCCACCAAAGGCCCTAGTTGTTTCAGTTGATATGCAGGCTTCCCCAAGTCCAAGGATGTGCATACAGTGACCTCTCTCACTATGTCTGGTTGGTTCACACACAGGATTTGAGTGGTTCCAAGAGAAAACATGAACACTTGACCTGTTTACGCATGATAATTGAAGCACGGTGATTCTCAAATCACTCAAACTATTTGCAAAATCAGTGTACATATTAGTCCACAGGCTGAAGGTGAACAATCTTGCATTATGTATACTTGTGATCTAATCTAACTAACACAATACTGGTAGTAGCTACAAATAATGATGTATATTAAGAGAAGGAAAGACATATACCATATTCGTTTCTCCATTTATCAAAGAGTGGAAGGAGAAGAGCAGCACAGTTGTGAGAGGAAGGGATTTTTGAAGAAGAAGAAGGCTTTGAAGTGTCTGATCGAGCTTTCTTTAACTCCAAAATATTTCCAACTAGAATAGTTGGAGGTGGACCATTGATACCTTGCTTCATTAGCTTAGAACGAAGCCTTTTTGGCTTCTCCACAAAGGAAGTGTAGAGATAACATAACAACCCAGCAAAACCAAGAAACACAATAGACATGAAAAACTGAGAATCAAATTGAAGCTGCATGGTTACAGAACACCTTCTCTTCACTGCAGACTCTAGTCACATCCAAGCTCTGTTGTCTTGGATTATGATACAGGACAGGTAATCCCGTACATATATAGATCATTTTGCACTTTTAACTTCCTTAGTTTTTCTTTTCATTTAAAAATTATTTAATTATAATGTTTTATACTGATGCTTCTTTCAAGGATCGTATGATAGGCACACTATTCAATGTTTTTCTCAATACATCATTTTAATTATGATAATAGTATATCCTAATGCTGATTTATACTAATTTAACTAAAGATTGATTTTAATTTCATAATTGGAATTAATCTACTTTTAAAGTCTAAAATCAGTGTACATATTAGTCCACAGGCTGAAGGTGAACAATCCTGCATTATGTACTTGTGATCTAAATAGCACAGTACTGATAGTAGGTACAAATTATCATTAACATAACATTCCCCCTTATATAAGTTGGTATATATTCAGGACAATATTAGATATCATATACTCATATTCCTTAAAACTTATGCGATTACTAGTTTGGTTGGAGAGTGGTAAAAAAATGTATTCCTAAATATCTAAGTCACACCTATAAGCAATTTATTTCAGTCAGTACCCCAGTAATTTGAAATTCTATTACTGATAGGTTTCATTCATGATTCTTGAGTAATGAACTTCATATATTAAGAGAATGAAACACATATTATACCATATTGGTCCCTCCATTTATCAAAAATTGGAAGGAGAAGAGCAGCACAGTTGTGAGAGGAAGGGATTTGAGAAGAAGAAGAAGACGATGACTTTGAAGTGGAAGAGCGAAATTTCTGTAACTCCAATATATTTCCAAGCAGAATAGTTGAAGGTGGACCGGTGATACCTTGCTTCATTAGCTTAGAACGAAGCCTCTTTTGCTTCTCCACAAAGAAAGTGTACAAATAACATAACAAACCAGCAAAACCAAGAAACACGATAGACATGAAAAACTGAGAATCAAATTCAAGCTGCATGGTTACAGAACACCTTCTCTTTTCTGCAGACTCAAGTGATCACATCCAAGCTCTGTTGTGATGGGGTTTGATATAGGACAGATAATCACGTACATTTATTGATCATTTTACACTCTTTTTTTTCATTATAAAGTTATTTAATTAATACTTTTATGTAATCGGTACCGATAAAAAAAGTAATATCATATCAAGATTGCATATTTTTATGATAAAAAAATGTTTTACTTTAAATTGAAAATGAAGGTAGGTTACTGATCTTGTATAATTCTTTCTAGAAAATCTTATCGAAGACAAAACATCAATGAGATATAAATCAAATTTATATATGAGATTAATATTATTTCTAAACAAAACCTTTATAGATTTATTAGTCATCTTCTTGTGCTCAAATTTTTATTTTTATCCAATTTAGATTATGCACATGATTAAGATTCTAATGAGTTTTAGTTTGGTATAATTCTAAACACATTTTTCATAATACTTGAACATCATCAAAAACAATACCTTGATCTTCTTTTGACATAGTAATAACATATGAAAACATGATAATATGATTGTTCATCATCGCATCACAATGAAATGAAAATTTGTAAAAACTTTTGAATCAATCTATGCATGTTAATAAAATGAAAGATGAATATTTTGCAAATAATATGGTTACTTACATTGAAAAAAAAATAGCTAAAAAATTTAGTCCTGATTCAATTATTATGATTTTAAAAATATGAAAAAACTATGGACATTTTTTTGGATATGTTTAATTTCTTTTATATTTTAACTTAGTGACAATAATACCAATTTAATAGGCTAGATTTTTAATATAACTTCAAATATTTAGTGTATTGTAAAAGTACAATATATAAAACTAAAATATCAAAAACCCAGGAATCTAAATTTATAAATATATTTATTGCAACTTTTTTTTAAAAAAAAACACCAATATGATCCATGTCAATAATACCTCCTTGTCAATACAAAAGAAAATCTTATGGTTTTATTATTCAAGCAATTCAATTCAGAATATGCTTTCTTTGACTTTAAAAGAAAATATTTTCATCTCATCACTTCAATTTGAAGAAATATTTAAGTTCTCCGAGTTTTTCTTTTCTTTTCTTTTCTTTTTCTATCTTGCAAGTTGACAGTACATTTACGCCTTTAAACATGGTTGTGTGTTTTTCAAGCTCAAGTTCAATATAATATTCAAAGTTCAAGAATATATAATGTTTAGGTTTTCTGGACTCCTAAGAATAATCACATGGACCAGATATAAAAAAAAAAAAAAAAAAAAATTTTTTAAATACTCTGACTTATATTGTAATAATATTCTCATGCACTTGAAGTAAGATAGCCCGAAATGCAGCCTTTACTTTAGGGTCTAACTATAGTCTTAGAACATGCATCGTTATGGTTTTTTTCTTTGAATTCGTTAATTTATTGATTATATTAATAAGGCATTACGCTGTTCTTTTAGTGTACTTTTCAAAATTAAATAAATTAAGTTTAAGTTGCACATGTAATATAACTAAATTTCATGTCATTACAAGTGCAAATAAACAAAGTCGTCTAAGAAAAATGCTTGCATCTCGAACAGAAACGTGGTTCATTTAAATATACTTTACAATCCCATTCTCTGTATTTATAGAACCGTAAAAATCAATTAACAATCCGGAAGAAATTTTTGGGCATTGGTTATTATTTATGCTCTAAGATCTTACATAATAATAAATCCAACTACTATTGATTTGATTAATGGACAAATCAAGCGAACAAATAATTGTTATACTATTAACATAGAAATTGAAAATGGAATTAAAGATCCTGCTTACATTGTATGTATAATTCATATAATAAAAGCTTCATAACGGTTAGCATGTAAATGAATTTTGGCTTTTAGCTTTCAATTAGGTTTTTATTTTTGTCAAATTTTAGTTAATTTGGTTCTTTTAACTTTAACTAATGGTATTTAAATTGTTAATATTTTTAAATAGTACATGTCACGTGTCAATTCCTTTTTTTTTTAATTTTTTTTAATTTTTTTAATTTTTTTAATTTCAAAAAAATTGTTCACGTGTCAAGTCATAATTGTGTCACGTGTCAACGCTAATGTCACGTGTCAGATTGTAGTTGTATCATTTTTTTTTTCAATTTAGCTCTGATATTTGTTATTTTTATTCAATTTAGTTCATATATTCGTTATTTTTATTTAATTTAGTCTCAATTTTTGTTAAAATAGAAAAAAAATTCCCTTTTAAGTTGAGACCAAATTTAATTTTTATAAATATTATATATTTATTTTTAAAATTAAAATTATTATTAATTATTTTTTAAATTCAATTATAAATTATTATATTTAATTGTTAATTATTTAATTATAAATTATTGCATTTTAGATATTAAAATCTAAAATTTTTTATATTTAAAGGTTAATTTTATAAATATTAGTTTACTTTTGTAAAATATTTCTAATATTTTAAATATTTTTAAATATCAATTCTAAAAGTATTAGTATTTTATAATATAAATATTAGAATAAAACATTTAATAATTATATTCTAATAATATTTTAAATAATTGCATTCTATTTAACAATTAAGTTTAAGAATTATATTCAATTTAGAATTAAATTTAATAATTTATAATTGGATTTCAAAAATAATTAATAAAAATTTCAATTTAACAAAAATTATTAGTATAATTTCTATAAATGATATTAAATTTGGTATCAATTTGAAAGAGACAAAATTGATTTATTTTAGTCAAAATTGACACACAATTATGACTTGATACTTAGACAATTTTTTTAAAACTAAAAATTAAAAAAAAAAAATCAAAAAGACGAGAAGCTGTCATGTGACATATTATTAAAAAACATTAACTATTTAAAGAGTTAATAAAAATAACCAAATTGACCAAAATTTGATAAAAACAAGCATCTAATTGAACATAACATAAAAATAAAGATCAATCAAAATGAATAAAAACAACAAAAATAAATATAAAATATATATTTAAGTCAATTTTTTAAATGAATTGAGAAAGAATCAATATCTAACTGTATCTTTACTCAAAGAGATTAAACTCATTTTGATAGTTTTACATTGCAAAATATTTTAATCTCTACAAAAAGAAAGAAAAACACCAAAAAGTGTATTTCTAGAAGAAAAAAAAAACTTTTTAAGGAAATTTAAAATGGTTTAGATTATATTTTTTGTTTGATTGTTTATTAAATGAAATTTGAAATTTAAAATTTAAAAAGAAAATTATAAATTATTAAGATCAAAGAAAATTATAAATTGTATTTAAATTTTTCATTCCTTCCATGTCACTCTCCTGTCTTATTTCTATACTTCACCCTCTCTATAATTTTTATAAATAAAGCAAATTTAGCTATTTTATTTATATATAAATTTTTAGCAATGAATATATTTATTGATTTTATTAAAAAAAACCATAAAACTAATTGATGCAGCTAATTGTATTTTTTTAAAAAAAGAAGCGAAAAACACACGCACGCACACTAGTTTTTCATTTTTCTAAAATTTTGTATCACTGTATACTTAGAAAATCTTTCGTTTGTCTCTATATTTTCTTTTTTTAAGCATGTTGGTTCTCTTTATTTTATAGAGCACACTAGTTAGAAAATGGTAGAGCAGATAAATTTTTAGTTTTCCTCTTAACTTCTGTCATTTTTTTCCCTCATGAAATGTTTTGTGGTTTGCATTGCATAGGCTGAATTTAGAAAATAAACGTTAAATAAAATACAATCAATATTGATATATTTTGTCTTTTAATATAATAATAAAAACGTTTTAATATTAAAAAATTATTCAATAATATTTAAATAATTTGAATGTTTAATTTATTTGTTTGTAAAACACATTCATATTTAGATTCACACTTTAATTTTTAACTAATATTACTATGATAATATTTAGTAAAATAGATGAATAGTTTGATTTTAATTAGTATTATAAAACAACAAAGTGAGTTAATTTATTTTAATGATACCGTAATAAATATATAAAATACATTGAAAATGAAAAATATTCTTAAATGAGCCATTATTTAAACCTTCCAAATAATTTTGATAGATCAAATCGAATTAAAAATTCATTAACTCATTAAAAAATAGTAAGCCAAATTAAACTAGTTCATTTTTAACTCAACTTATAATTAACTCATACAAAATTAGTTGACTTACTTCCGCACCTTATAAATAATAAACATGATATAATAATAAAACAATAAACATATAATAAAAAAATATCCATATATAAAATATTACGCTGTCATTTTCTGAAATAAGTTGCACATCTACTCTTCACAATTAAATAAATTAAGTTGCACATGTAATATAATCAAATTTCATGCCATTAGAAGTGCAAAATAAACAACTCCGTCATTGTAATTATAACTGTAAAAGGCGATTAACAATCCTAAATAATTTTTTTGGTAATTGGGATTTAGCTTATCCTATATGATATGTTCAACCAAATTATAAAGAAACATAATTATTTATGCTCTAAAATCTTACATAATAATATATCAATGAAATAAAGCGAATCTTCAAACAAAACTTAAAGTCTAATATGTTTTTAGTTTATAAATTTTGATATAAAATTAGAATATGTTACTGATTAAAATTTTGATACATTTTAATCCTTAAATTTAAATAAATGAATATAATACAATTAAATTAATTTTTTTTTTGTGTCAAATACATTTTTTATTAAATATTGAAACAGAAACATGTTAAATATCATAAACAACTCAAATGTTAGGAACAAATTTTAATTTTATATCAAAACACAAAAATTAAAAACATGAAAAATATATAATTTTTAAAAAATATTGTTGGAAGTTCCACATCAACTACAAATAAAACAATTTCATAATATATAAGTGAGGTGCAAACCTCACCTTATAAGTCAGTTTTGTGAGGTTGAGTTAGACTTTAAACTCACTTCTAATATGATATCAGAAAGATCGTGAATACATTATATGTGTATATGTCATATAATAAAAGTTTCATAACAGTTAACAAGTAATTGAACTTTTAAATGCATTGACAAAGAATCAATTTTCTAAGTGTATATATCTTTACTCAGAGATCAGACTCATTTTGATAATCTCACACTGCAAAATATTTTAATCTCTACAAAGAGAAATAAAAACACCAAAAAGTGTATTTCTAGAAGGAAACAAAACTTTTCAAGGAGATTTAAAATGGTTTAGAGTAATATTTTTATTTGGATATTCTATTAATGAAATTTGAAATTTAAGAGTTTAAAAAGAAAATTACATTTATCAAGATCAAAGGAAATTATAAATTCCATTTAAAATATAAAAAAATCACATTTTTCATTCATTCCACTCTATTGTTTTACACCCTCTCTATAATTTTATGATTAAAGGAAATTGTTTTATATATAAAATTTTAGCAATGAATAGATTTATTTATTTTATTAAAAAATTATAAAACTAATTAATGTACCTAATTATAATTTCTTTCAAATGATGAAATAAAAAATATTTTATAAATATAAAGAATATATATATCTAACAATTATTAATTTTTATTTTTCTAAAACTTTATGTAATATCTCATTTTAGTACTATAAAACTAATAAAATAAGATATTTCATAATAATATTCAAAGGCATATTAATGGAATAAAAAGTATATTAATACATTCTTTTAGAAATTCAGACTATATAAAAATACATTATTTACACAACTAGTTGCAGATCTTGACTAAAATTTATGGAGAGTCAAAATAATACAATTAGAATTTATATATTTAACATTATTGTCACTATAAAAGAAACTACACTATTTAAATGATTGTCTATCATTTTTTCATATTCTTCCACTTATCGAATAATTCAATCATAACTAAATTTTTTTTTTTCAATATAAATAACTATATTATCGGTAAATTTTTCATTTTCCATTTTATTACTATGCATAGATCGATTCAAAAGTCAGCACAAACATTTCATTTCATTGTTATACGATAAACAACTATATTGTCATATTTTGATCTTCACTCCTCTTTTATCAATTTTAAAAAATTAATTTATTCTTTTGTTTTTCATCAATATACATATTTAAAAAACAAGTTTAAGACTAAAACTTAATTTATCATAATATAATAAAAAATTGAGAGATATAATTACTAAAAAAATTATAATAATCAACTAACAATTAAAAACTGTCTATAAAAAATATCATAATACATTACTTGTTCTTCTATATTAATAAAAAAAAATGAACATACAAAAAAGTCTTGAGATAAAAAATAATGTTAAATATTAAACAAGTATTTCACTATCAAGTGAAACAAAAGAAAATTATCTTTTCTTAGAAGATATAAAAAATGAAGGTAGAGATATTGAGTTTTTGTTTAATTTTTTTTCTTTGGTAATAAAAGAGATCAGGTAAGGGTGAGAGATAAATACAACATGTGAAAAACTAAAAAGACAATGGAAATAGAAAATAAAAATTATCTTAATAATTTTTTTTCTTTATTATATTTAATTTTATATTTTACTATTTATTAATATTAAATGTTGTACTTTGAAAGAAATAAAAAATATCAAATAAATTTTTATTAATTTTTCAATATACTACTACCTAATTTAAAAAGATACATATAATTTAAAGAATTTAAAAATATACATAGTTTAAAAAAATTTAAAAACAAATAATTCAAAAATTCAAAAAAAAGTTAAAAATAAAATTTGAAAAAGTTTGGGACCGTGACCCCATATGCTCCTTCAATGCTCTGCCACTACACAACAACACCAAGAACTTTAAAGGTATCCCTATAACCAACATATTAATCACTCATACATCTGTCACAATCTCTCACAACACTAACTACGGACTTTTCATCCTTCATAAGTGTCTCTAAACCTACATTTTCATCTGCTTCCATCCCATCAGAATGGTGATCATCGTAAAAAAATGACACAACACAAGACCGCAAAATGCAAGGGTAAACAAATATATAAAAAAGTTGTCATAATTAAGACCATTTAAATCATATCAATTATAAGTCACTCATGGATAACTACAAATAATTCACATTACTGCACACAAAATATTGACACTAAACTCAATTATCCAGATACATGCATTTGGAATCGGGATCATTGAATACTTTTACTTATGGTGGCCTCTACCAATCTATAGAGTCATTGCCAATAAGTTTATATAAATTAAAAAAAAAAATATTTAATATATTTTTGAAATAAAATTTAAACAATATTAAAAAAACTAAATTAAATATAAATTAAATTAAAAGTTAAATCATTCTAGAAGTCTCTATGTATGTAACGAAATCTCAAGTGTTTTCCATTCTTTTTATTTGACTCAATTGGGTCCCTATTTTAGAAAATTTGTTGCAATTAGGTCCTTTTTGTTAGTACTACACTAACAATGTTAACTATCTAATTTTTATAATTTTTAAAAAAATAAATAAAAAAATTACCACCTTTCAATCTGACGTTGTGCCACGGGACAGAGACGGTGTGATGTGGCAGTACCACGTGTCACTATTAGATGTGAAAAGTCTTGATATAGTTCATGTATTTGTTATTTTGTGGTCCTAATTTTTTTAAAACTAAATCAATTTCAGTCCATATACCAAATTTAATTTTTATATAAATTTTGTAATGGTATTTTTATTATAATTGATATTTTTAACAAAATTAAGTTTATTTAAATATATTTTTGCATTGAATTTTATTAAATGTCACAACAATATTTCTAACAAGATTAGGTTTTTATTTTACATTGAACTTTATTTAAATATTGTTTCAAATATTTATATATCAATAATTTATAGACAAATGTTAGAGTTAGTTTAAGAATAACAACTTTATAAACTGAATTGTAAAATTTTAAATAAATTTATTTATTTTAAATTGTTATAAAATTGTTTTAAAATTTTATATTTGAATTTATTAGGTTTTTTATTTTTAAAGCAACTTTAAAATTTATCTATAAATTATAGATATATAAATATTTAAAACAAAATTTAAATAAAATTCAATACAAAATATACATTTAAATAAACTTAATTTTGTTAAAAATATCAATTATAATAAAAATATAATTTTTAAAATTTATATAGAAATATAAGGTTTTTCATTTTTAAAGCAACTCTAAAATTTATCTATAAATTATAGATATATAAATATTTAAAACAAAATTTAAATAAAATTCAATACAAAATATACATTTAAATAAACTTAATTTAAATAAACTTAATTTTGTTAAAAATATCGATTATAATAAAAATATAATTTTAAAATTTATATAGAAATGAAATTTGATATAGGGATGTGCAAGTTAAAGTGACCCACCTAATCACCTATTTTGATTAAAAATCAAATTTGCTTAAAACTAATTAATCAATTACATAAAGCATTGACATCACTCTTAAGGCAAGAAATTTATGGATCTTTATCCTTATATAATGTTCTACTTTCTCGTTTCTAATCAATGTGAGATTTAAACTTACACCTGAATGTCCAACACTCCAAACGAGTTTAGACCAAATGATTTTGAAGTGAAGTTATAATCTCTTTTGACGACTTCATAATCAAATTACACTGAAGTCTCCAGAGACTATGATAACTTTAATTCAAAAGCAATTACACTAAACTCGTACATAACTTCAGCTCAAAACACTGAAATCATCAGAGGAGATGGCGACTTGAGTTCAAAATTACTTGCTCTAAACTTCGTCAAAGGTGAGAACGACTTCTGTTATGCAACATTTTTAACCAAAGTCATCATACAAATGATCATTTCTTCTCATTAATTAGCATTCAACAAATTTTTTTTTTAATCAATTAGATGGCCAGGTGACGACTTTAACTTGGACAGAAATTGTCATCACGTGTTACGATTATTGTTACAATTACGAACTCATCCTCAAAACTCGTTCCTGTCTGCAACGACTTCTTCTAAACATGTCATCATTATGCATCACGACTTAACCCCTTTGTAATTATTTTTAAAGTAGACCCATTTGTATAATTTTCAAATTAAATTAGCCCCTTTCGTAAAAAACCAACACCACAACAATATATCACCGCACTACAAACTAGTATTGTGTCAATATGAAAGAAATTTCACAAAGCGCATATAAATCTATGTTGGAATGTAACAAACAACACTTGTGCAGGTTCAAACATGTGCAGGTTCAAGAAGCATAACGATAAGTGCTTTTATTGCTTTTCTTCTACAAGCTGAAATAGGAAACTACAGAAATAAAATACGAGCCTTATTTTTTCGTTACAAGATTTCATGCATCATAACATCAACATAAATATGAATAGAAAACTAGTTTCACCAGAATGCTAAATCTATTAGTAATAGAAGGAGCAGTTCATAGTTTTTTAACCAAGATATTGACTCCATGCTCAGGCTCTATGAGCAACCTGAGAGTAGGCGAATGAACGTAGCGTGGAGAGAGTGAGAAAGTGAATTTGGACAATATGAGAGCTATGATCATCTTAAGTTCCACAATAGCCAAGTTCTGTCCAAGACACACACGTGGCCCAACCCCAAAGGGCATGTACACGTGTGGCAACTTGCAACACCCTGTGGTTCCATTCGCAAATCTTTCTGGTTTGAATTTGTATGCATCATCTCCCCATATATCTGGATTTGTATGCAAACTAACAACCATTATCCAAAGGTTAAACCCCTTTGGAACGTCAAGGTTCCCAAATTTCATGTCCTTCAAGGCTTCTCTTGACACCACAGTCACAGGAGGATAAAGCCGCAATGCTTCATTAATAACCATTCCTAGCTGCCACAACAAATATGCAAGTTATGCTTCATTTTATTTTCAAATTCTCAACTTCTTCTGAAAGTAACATCCTTACCTGCTTCATCTTACCAAGCATACTAAAATCTGGGATTCCACCCCTGCAAATTTCAGTCACCTCAGCACGAACACGATCTTGCCAATCTGGGTTTGAGGCCAGAAGCATGAGGCACCATGTAGCAGTAACTGCAGTTGTCTCATACCCTGCCAAGTATATATTCTTGCAGTTATCAACGATAAAACTGCCAATGGCCTCTTTGCTTAGGTTACTACCCATAGCATTTTCAAGAACCATTTGCAGCAAGTCCTTCTCAAAACTAGTTTCCTTTCTTTCCTTCACCACCTGGAGTATCATTTCTTTCACCTCCTTTTCTAATCTCCATATTTCTCGGTTGGTCTTTGTTGGAAGGTAGCTGTCACATGTATAAATTGTTCTTAAATTGAAAAAGGAAAAGGACAATATCAGAAAAAAATTCGTGATGCTATATAAGGAAAAACGGTACTATACCACGTGCCAGGGATACGTCTGAATAAGTTTTTCCAGGACAATCGCTCTTGGAGAGCTGTGAGTTTCAAGAAAATTTCTTCACTCTTGGCATAATTGCTTCCAAAGCATGCTTTTGAAATAACATTCCCCGAGAAGTTTCTCATGCACTCATCAACTTTGATGTCAGCAGCTCCACCTTCTGCTTCTATTCTATTACTCCACAAGTTTACCACAGATACAGCAGACTCGCTAATTATATTCATTATTCCCTTGGGATCACATCAAATAAAGTTCTTTCAAGTTAAGAGTCAGTGAAATGAAGTATCCATATGAATATATCAAGCAAAATGAAAACCTTATATATACCTTAACCTTTTCCATGTATAGTTCTGGAGCTATGATTTTTCTTTGACGAACCCATTTAGTCCCATTGGAAGTTAAAATGCCTTGACCCACCAAAGGCCCTAGTTGTTTCAGTTGATATGCAGGCTTCCCCAAGTCCAAGGATGTGCATACAGTGACCTCTCTCACTATGTCTGGTTGGTTCACACACAGGATTTGAGTGGTTCCAAGAGAAAACATGAACACTTGACCTGTTTACGCATGATAATTGAAGCACGGTGATTCTCAAATCACTCAAACTATTTGCAAAATCAGTGTACATATTAGTCCACAGGCTGAAGGTGAACAATCTTGCATTATGTATACTTGTGATCTAATCTAACTAACACAATACTGGTAGTAGCTACAAATAATGATGTATATTAAGAGAAGGAAAGACATATACCATATTCGTTTCTCCATTTATCAAAGAGTGGAAGGAGAAGAGCAGCACAGTTGTGAGAGGAAGGGATTTTTGAAGAAGAAGAAGGCTTTGAAGTGTCTGATCGAGCTTTCTTTAACTCCAAAATATTTCCAACTAGAATAGTTGGAGGTGGACCATTGATACCTTGCTTCATTAGCTTAGAACGAAGCCTTTTTGGCTTCTCCACAAAGGAAGTGTAGAGATAACATAACAACCCAGCAAAACCAAGAAACACAATAGACATGAAAAACTGAGAATCAAATTGAAGCTGCATGGTTACAGAACACCTTCTCTTCACTGCAGACTCTAGTCACATCCAAGCTCTGTTGTCTTGGATTATGATACAGGACAGGTAATCCCGTACATATATAGATCATTTTGCACTTTTAACTTCCTTAGTTTTTCTTTTCATTTAAAAATTATTTAATTATAATGTTTTATACTGATGCTTCTTTCAAGGATCGTATGATAGGCACACTATTCAATGTTTTTCTCAATACATCATTTTAATTATGATAATAGTATATCCTAATGCTGATTTATACTAATTTAACTAAAGATTGATTTTAATTTCATAATTGGAATTAATCTACTTTTAAAGTCTAAAATCAGTGTACATATTAGTCCACAGGCTGAAGGTGAACAATCCTGCATTATGTACTTGTGATCTAAATAGCACAGTACTGATAGTAGGTACAAATTATCATTAACATAACATTCCCCCTTATATAAGTTGGTATATATTCAGGACAATATTAGATATCATATACTCATATTCCTTAAAACTTATGCGATTACTAGTTTGGTTGGAGAGTGGTAAAAAAATGTATTCCTAAATATCTAAGTCACACCTATAAGCAATTTATTTCAGTCAGTACCCCAGTAATTTGAAATTCTATTACTGATAGGTTTCATTCATGATTCTTGAGTAATGAACTTCATATATTAAGAGAATGAAACACATATTATACCATATTGGTCCCTCCATTTATCAAAAATTGGAAGGAGAAGAGCAGCACAGTTGTGAGAGGAAGGGATTTGAGAAGAAGAAGAAGACGATGACTTTGAAGTGGAAGAGCGAAATTTCTGTAACTCCAATATATTTCCAAGCAGAATAGTTGAAGGTGGACCGGTGATACCTTGCTTCATTAGCTTAGAACGAAGCCTCTTTTGCTTCTCCACAAAGAAAGTGTACAAATAACATAACAAACCAGCAAAACCAAGAAACACGATAGACATGAAAAACTGAGAATCAAATTCAAGCTGCATGGTTACAGAACACCTTCTCTTTTCTGCAGACTCAAGTGATCACATCCAAGCTCTGTTGTGATGGGGTTTGATATAGGACAGATAATCACGTACATTTATTGATCATTTTACACTCTTTTTTTTCATTATAAAGTTATTTAATTAATACTTTTATGTAATCGGTACCGATAAAAAAAGTAATATCATATCAAGATTGCATATTTTTATGATAAAAAAATGTTTTACTTTAAATTGAAAATGAAGGTAGGTTACTGATCTTGTATAATTCTTTCTAGAAAATCTTATCGAAGACAAAACATCAATGAGATATAAATCAAATTTATATATGAGATTAATATTATTTCTAAACAAAACCTTTATAGATTTATTAGTCATCTTCTTGTGCTCAAATTTTTATTTTTATCCAATTTAGATTATGCACATGATTAAGATTCTAATGAGTTTTAGTTTGGTATAATTCTAAACACATTTTTCATAATACTTGAACATCATCAAAAACAATACCTTGATCTTCTTTTGACATAGTAATAACATATGAAAACATGATAATATGATTGTTCATCATCGCATCACAATGAAATGAAAATTTGTAAAAACTTTTGAATCAATCTATGCATGTTAATAAAATGAAAGATGAATATTTTGCAAATAATATGGTTACTTACATTGAAAAAAAAATAGCTAAAAAATTTAGTCCTGATTCAATTATTATGATTTTAAAAATATGAAAAAACTATGGACATTTTTTTGGATATGTTTAATTTCTTTTATATTTTAACTTAGTGACAATAATACCAATTTAATAGGCTAGATTTTTAATATAACTTCAAATATTTAGTGTATTGTAAAAGTACAATATATAAAACTAAAATATCAAAAACCCAGGAATCTAAATTTATAAATATATTTATTGCAACTTTTTTTTAAAAAAAAACACCAATATGATCCATGTCAATAATACCTCCTTGTCAATACAAAAGAAAATCTTATGGTTTTATTATTCAAGCAATTCAATTCAGAATATGCTTTCTTTGACTTTAAAAGAAAATATTTTCATCTCATCACTTCAATTTGAAGAAATATTTAAGTTCTCCGAGTTTTTCTTTTCTTTTCTTTTCTTTTTCTATCTTGCAAGTTGACAGTACATTTACGCCTTTAAACATGGTTGTGTGTTTTTCAAGCTCAAGTTCAATATAATATTCAAAGTTCAAGAATATATAATGTTTAGGTTTTCTGGACTCCTAAGAATAATCACATGGACCAGATATAAAAAAAAAAAAAAAAAAAAATTTTTTAAATATTTTTATTTTT
>Ga0214542_1003110_pt1 | contig 34198 bp, 15 predicted proteins | sample CNSS1metaG_FD_160096 | JGI IMG/M metagenome (GOLD analysis project Ga0214542, IMG submission 160096) | Root nodule microbial communities from cowpea collected in UCLA plant growth center, Los Angeles, California, USA - CNSS1 | ecosystem: Host-associated > Plants > Roots > Nodule | place: USA...
TTATTATTATTTTTTTTGTTTGGTATTTATTAATTGAATACAAATAAATTTTTCCTTAAGTAAATGGTACGTTAGACAAGTAAAGAACATCTAGTAGCACCGAATTCTAGTTGGGGTGTTACATTAGGAGCCAACCCTTTGGAATCTGCTCCAAGTCTAAAACTTACGTAATCGCCTGGCAAAACTTCTCGCGCCACTAAGCACCAACCCTTTGGAATTGGGTTTAGCCTAATTTCACAACTTATGTTTGGTGAGTCACGCTGCACCGCCAAGCGATAACTCTCGGGTTTTGCCCATAGCCCTTTTTCATGGCCTCTAGCCTAGCGAACCACCCACGTGGCGCCAGACGCCACACTATTACTGGTTCTTTTTTGGCAATCTGAGTTAGGTCCTAAGGGACCTAATCCTCCCACAGACCATTTCTAGAACATAAGTTCATGTTTATACACTCATCAATGTTCAACAACATGCCACATAAATATCCACCAGACACACCAATGCCTCTCTGATACGTGTATGTCAACACATGAAAATCATGTCCTTGCTTTCATACATCCTAGAGAATCACAGAAATTCACATAAAACCATCAAAACAAAGTGTTATACCCAAGACACAATGCTGCACAACCAAACAATATACAAAATCAGGAAAAACACATAATCATTACCCAAAATATCCTACGATAATAAAACAATAATAATGATAATAATAAAAATAACAACAAAATTAATAATGATAATAAAAACATAAATAAAATAAAAAATCATAATAATAACAATAATAAAAATAATATAATAAGAATAAGAATAATAATAGTAATAGTAATAATAATAAGAATATAATAATAATAATAATAATGATAATAATAAAATAACAAGAATAAGAATAAGAATAATAATAAGTAATAATAATATAATAAATAATAATAATAATAATAGTAAAATAAAATAAGAATAAGAATAATAGATATAATAATAAAAATAACAATAATAAAACAAAAGGAATAATAATAATAATAATAATAATAATAATAATAATAATAATAACAATAATAAATGTGTCGGATTTAGAAGAAAAACTCTAAACATCATGGCAAGTCAAAATAAGAAGAATCATAATAATCACAGTAGTGATAGAGTCACATAGAGAACTCAATACAACGAAAACCACAAGCACACACATACTCTCTCTAAAACCACATACAACAAACATCAAGAGGTTAAACGATAAAAGAATTTGGTTTAAGAGAAGGCTGTCATGCATCAATATATAACACCATTGCACATAATATCATAAAAATAGGAAATGACAGCTCCCTAAACATGGATTCCAGTGCATGTTATTGGTATATACCAAAAGGACCTACATCTTCCTAATTCCACTCTTATTCTCACTTTCCAACCCCAATTTTAATTGCATTAATGGATAAAACGAAATTACATTAATGGATAAACACACAACCACACAACTACCAAGCCAATGCATAACCAATCAACCAATTCATGTTTCATGATAATTTATATGCATCTAGTATAATATTATTACGCCCCATGGTCTAACATGTTATTAAAATAATTAAATAATTAAATAATTAAATTAGCACACTAATGTCATACATAAGACTTGAACTCAAGTCCTTCCATAAGGAGACAAGTACTCTCAACCACTTAAGCTAGTACTATTCATTATCTTCTCTCTTCACATTAATTAGCTTAGATGTTCCCACCCACGTATTTATTAAATAAATATTTATTTATTTATTTAATTTTCTCGGGTCTTATAATTACCATTGTTGGACTTACTAGTCGGTATGAAATTAGAGTTAACTCACTTGTTATGTGTTCATGCTTTCATTTTTAATACTCCAACTACTTTACCACCTCCTTGTTTCCATCACCATCATATTCCTTTAATTAAGGGTGCAATGCCAATTAAAGTGAAAACATATTGTTATCCACATAGTCAAAAGACCAAAATTGAAAAATTACTGGTTGATATGCTTCAAGAAGGGATTATTCAACCCAGCAAGAGCCCTTTTTCATCACCTATAACACTAGTCAAGAAGAAGGATTGATCTAGGCATGTTTTTGCATATTATAGAGCACTTAATGTTATAACTATCAAGAATAGTTTTCCAATTCCCATTGTGAACGAATTAATAAATGAATTATTTGGTGCTTATTTTTTTCTACAGACTTGATGTAACATCTTGGTAGGATATTACTTAAATAAAATAATAAAAAAAATAAACAGTTTATTGGAATAAATACCTCATTCATTAACCAACCATTTCCCAAAAACGCGAGAAATTTTTAAACTTTAAAACATAAGAATCGCGATATAAGGTCAAAACATACATAAGTAGTCTTTACAATTCAAAACCAAAAGCAGTAAAAACCAATAATTAGATTACATGAAAATCTAATAAAATAAGTCTTTATAAATCCCCATGTAATTTGTTCCCACTCTCTGCTACTAAGCATCTCTTGGCTTACCTGTAACATCATATGCTCCCGAAAAACAAGTTACCCGATCATCGCCACACACAAACAAATAGTGTGAGTTATACACATAGATAAAATAAATATGAAATAAACTCACCCAAGCATTTATAATTATTTATCCTTTTATAATAACCACCCACTTTTCCACACTCATAATCATCATAAGTTTATGCATGTACTCCTGATTATAGGACTTTCATGTGCTTCCACGACCCTCCTCCCTCGTGGTACAACCCACAAGTCTATCCTGCTCGTAGTCTTGCTTCACGGACTCCCTCACACGTCATCCAAACTCCTCGCTCGGACTTGGACACGCATACCCGCCTTTCCTACTATGATCTCCCTCGCTCATAGCATTCTCAAGTTTGAGCATGAAATGAACTCCCTCGCTCAGTACCTCTCATGAACAAAATCGTTCACGTTCCGCATGTGGTCTACCCATCACGAACTCCTCGCTCGCGACTCAAACCAAGCACATCCCAGATTTTATGGACTTAGTCCTTCAAGCCCAACATCACAATCATATGCACATTATTCATGAAATTTCTGGATAACATAGCAAGCCACAACTTAATCAAGCATCATGAGCACGAATCTTCACTATTCTCGCTTAGGCTAGAAGCCTTCGCCCAAGCAAGTATGTCCATCTCGCTCAAGCTAGGCTCCCTCGCCTGAGCGAGTGAGTTTCAGTGGTTCTCCACGAGCTCTCACTTAGGCGAGACCTTCTCGCCTGAGCGAGGCCCTCTTTCGCCCAAGCAACCAATCCCTCGCCTGGATGAGGATTCAAATAGAAGACGTGCCAAGTTTCCTCGCGGGCTCGCCTAGGCGAGCCATTCTCGCCTGAGCGAGATAACGTGTCGCTCAACACCAAAGTTGGTCACCTGAACGAGATGCTCGAACCAAAACTAGGGATGAGTTTCTGTTATCTTTGCTTAGGCGTGAGTGACTCGCTTGAGTGAAAATAGTAGAGTTTCTTCCCTGTTCACGCATGCAAACAACTAAAACCATACCAAAACATAACTCAATCATTACCAAGCAGTCTATAATGGCAAGCAAACCTCTTAGGCCTAATTTAAACTCAGAAAGTACGCAAAAATCACAGAACACTAGAATCCCTAGCCTTCCCATATTGGTTTACACACCCAACAACTTAGGAACACAATCATATAGTAGAGCACAAGGGTTTCATACATTTTTGAACATGATCATACAGAGAATCATTACACCAATCATACATCAGCCCACAAAAAGTACAAAGAGGAATTCAGCTTCCCCTAACCTGGAATCCTTGCTTAAAATTTGGGAAATTGAGTGTTCCTTTGATCAATAAGGACTTGCCTCAAGCTTTCTCCCAATTCAACCTCTTGTTGCACTTAAATCTCACCATACACTCTCCAATTTCGTTCTGAATTTCCTCTTTAAATAACTTCAGCCCTTAACCAACCCTTCTTTCACCCCTAATTTGCCTCTTTAATCTTGCTTTAATTAGGGTTAATTGGCTTAAACGAAAATAGTTAAATGTTGGGGGTAATGGCCATTCGATGGATCTTAATGTACTGTTTTTCTAGCTCTTTTGGCTGCCCCTTGGCCATCTAGGTTTTTCCTTGCCTTTTCACATTCATGCCCAAATGTAATTTTGGCAAAAATAATGTTTAATTCATGTCTATCAAGGTTTGAACACACAATCATTCAATCATCAAGCCAATGTGTGACCATTATGCCAAATTCATATTTCTTACTAATTCATACAATCCTAAGCTTAAGTGATCACTCATCATGATCTATCATAATATTAAAACAATATAAATAAAAACACATAAATGGCATACTTAGGACTCAAACCCAAGTTCTCTCACACAATCAAGTACTCTCAACCACTTGAGCTAGTACTTTCCCATGTCATACCAATTAACATTTAATGTCATCAAGGTTCCCACTACCCGCATTTATTAATTAATTAATTATTTAATTAATTAAATTTAACGGGTCTTACACTTGATTTTAGGTTTGAGTATCATCAAGTGCTGTTGGCACTAAAGGACCGCTACAAACTGGCTTTCTAAACACATCATGGATATTTTCGAATGGCTTGTCATGCCACCCCCCCTCCTTTTGTGTTGAATTGCATCTGGAAAATGAACTTTGAATGAAAGGTTTGGTCACTAGGAAACGACCTTGGTGTAACTTTTGAGTATTACATTTAACTGTTCTATTTGGTCGGGTACGACCTCGTTCACACCCTCATTCTAATGGTCAAACAAAAGGGTTGAACAAGACCTTCACTAGTGCAGGAAGGAGATTTGGCTGTGGTTATTTTTGTCATTCTGCCTCGATTCTAGAAACGAGACATATTAGGGCGAGGCAAAAAATGGTTAGTTTTTGGCCTAGGGTGTCAAACCGAAGTAGAAATTCTATATTCTATCCTAGTTCTTATGAGAACCAAAGCCATATAATCCAAAATTACACATTCAATTGTAAAATGTCATTGGCTTTTGGCTTCAGTTCATGTATAACCAAAGCCATATGGACTGCTTTTTGGCTTCGATTGTGGTTTGAACTGAGGTCATATGTCCCTTTCTACTTCGGTTGGTGTAGCAACAGAGGCCATATGTACTGTTTTTTCTTTTAAAATAAATTTTCTATTTTTTTCTATTCCTACACGTTTTAACCTACATATTTTCAACAAACCAGACTAGAACATAAACAAGACAATACTTTAAGGTTTGGCAAGTTGATTATAGAGTTAAGCTTCTTAAAACTGCTCAAATTCATCCAGTCTTTCATATTTCATTGCTTAAGAAATTCATCGGGCGCCCCTCCCAACAATACATGTCGCTACTTTTGAGTACAATGGAACTAGGACCCTCAATTGCACGATTGCAAGTTTTCTTTTGCTTAGTTCTTTTCTAAATCATGCCACTATCATTCCAAGTTGTACGCTACTAAATGAGAGATTATTGTTCATTTCCTTCTTTTCTATTTCTATAATGTGTATCAACTTGTTGTGAATATGGATACAATATTTTTAAATAAATAATAGCCCTTGTCAATTTTAAAAGTTTTCTATTCACTCTTCAAATTCTCAGACCATTAGATTGTATTCTTATGAGAAGATGGATTTGTTAGAAACTATGAGGATGGATTTAGATGGATTTGAGTGGACAAATATGTGTGTTTCTTTGAATGGATTTAGAGGGTAAAGTGAATGGATTTGAAGATGGATCTTGTGAGTGATTTGAGTTATGTGATAGATTAAAAAAAATTAATAGATAAAATTTGAACATTACTAAAATACCCTTGATGGTAAAAATAAAATTAAATGATTATTATATGAGTTAAAAATATTAAAATTTAACAATATTTTAATTATTATTAATTATTATATACATATAATAATAATAATAATTTTATTATTATTATTATATATAGTATTATTTTTTAACAGTATTTTACTTATTATTAATTATTATACATATTTATATATTTTATTATTATTATTATTAATTATTATATACATATACTATTAATATTAATAATTATTATATATAAATATATTAATCATTATACTTTTAATAGTATATATATATATATATATATATATATATATATATATATATATATATATATATATAATATAAAGAGATATGAAAGTAAAATTGTAACACTCCATTTAAATAATAACCTTAATTTAAATGAAATGACACACAGATAAAACACACATATGCTCACATTAATAAAATGATGATCATCACAAAAGAGAAAACCACACACACGGAACATATAACAAACATAGGGTAACCTATAGTAGAAATTGATTTATCATGCCATTACATACAATTTCATAACTCAATATGCATATGTCATCCAAACATGTTATGACTCACAAATAATACACTAAGACTCAAGACACGACTCATCCAGATACATATAATTAGTCGGATTTAGCGGATGCTTGCGCTTGTGGTGGTCTTAAATACTCTACCGAGCAACTCTACCAAGCTAAATGTTCCAGTGTCTCATCCCCCCCACACAAGGTTAGCCCTTAAAGTTTTTCAAGCCTCCTACTACTCCCACCACTCAAGTCAGTACGCTCTATGTGAGACTAACTGACTCTTAGAGTGTTAGGATGCGATCCTTACCTTGAATCCTTACTAAATTATATAAATGAGGCACCACCATGAACTCCTACTAACAAGGGTCATGGAATTATGTCATGACCAACTAAGGCACCACCATGAGATCTCACCTAGAGATTCATAGAATTACGCCCTAACCAATGAGGCACCACCATGAAACTATCGTGGAATTACGCCTTAAACATACCAACAACATGTTCCATTCATCAATATAACATTCATGCTCATACCAATTCCATGTCAATTTTATAACCAACCATTCCATACTCAGTTCATGCCAAAATCATGTTAACTCATCATTCCAACCAATACAATCAGATCTTACATGCATATTCATATATTTCATACTTAAAATAGGGTAATTCCAACACAAGTTTACAATTAACAACCAAAAGCATGGAAAGAACAATGATGGAGGGAATTCCTGCACCAGTCGCTCAAGCCACAGACCCTCGCTTAGGCGAAAGAGGTCTTTCGCTCAAGCTACAGATTCTCGCTTAGGCGAGACTACCAACAGAGAGCCCTGCAAGACTCACGAGTCCTCACTTAGGCGAGCCCTCCTCGCCTGAGCGAGGTCACCCCTCGCCCAAAGGTGAGGTTCCTTGTCTAGGCTAAAACTGCAACAACATGCCTCAAGCCCTCATGCGTTCTTGCTTAGGCGAGCCCCTCTCGCCTGAGCAAGATAGTTCCTTGCTCAAAACGAGAGCTCTCCGCTTGAGCGAGAGCTCGAGTGCGAACCTAGCCCTGTTTCTGCAAGTCTCGCCTAGGCGAGACAGGTTCGCTTGGGCAAAAACATCGGGTCTCGCGACTGTTCTCCCTGCAACAGCCATACATACATATCCAACCAGTATAACCAGGCATCCCATGCATTCATAGTAGCACACAAGCTGAAGGATCGTGAAATAATAGCAAGACAAGCAACAATCGCATTAAACAAACAATCTCTAGCTTCCCTTACCTAGAAAGAGCTAGCAAATACTTTGACACTGAACAGTGGAGCACAACAACTCTAAGAATGGATTATTGAGCTGAAAAAATATAGCGGAAACAGTTTTAAAACAGGCTTATTACGAAACCCTAGTTGGAAATACGAAGATATGATTAGATAGGAGAGTTATGAGTTAGAGAGTAACTTACGTGGAGCAGAAAAACGAGTTTGAGCTACTTGGCTAAGATTGGGACTAAACCCTAGTAGAGAAGCGTTGCAGTTCTAAGAGAAGGGGAGGCTGTTTTCTGAAAGTGGAAAGAATGAGTAGGGTTATGGCAGATTAGGATCCTTGGTTCTTTTTGGACCAGCCCTTTAAAATAAAGGCAGAAATGTAAGTGGACCTTAAAAAATGATTATAAACTTTCTCAAATTTTTGAAAAACTGAGAGGATAGGTTTTGAGAGAAAATTTGTAAATCCGTCTTCACTTCTCCGTTTAAATCATCTAATGAGAATATAAAACATTTTCCATATCTGTCTGCTCAAATCAATGTATGGTTACCATATATTCAAGCCGTTAAACTCTCAAGCTTGTATGCTTTGTGAATTACAATTCTTTTCTTGTTTGAATATATTTTGATTCACATTTTTCGTATATTAATTAAAAAATAAAACTGTTAATATGTACAATAAAATTTGGCTTTAATTCCAAACCTTAAAGTGAAATTTGGTTTTGATCTAACTATTGTTATTTCCATGCGAGAGTAACCATCTCAAACACATTCAGTTCATCTTGTTCCGCTAGTTACTATAACTGCGACAGCGGCTACCATTACCGAAGCGGTTCTAAATGCCGCAACGGTTGCATGCGGTAATGATTAAAAAGAATTATTCTTTAATAAAGTTTTGTTGATATATTTTTTATAATATATATGTGATAACATTTTAATAAATAAAATAGGGTTTAATGGATTTAAAAAATAGTTTTGTATGAGTTAAAAAACATACTTTTTTTTAAAAAAATTATCATAGTATCTTGGCCACAATTATGAAAGTGGTTGTAAATGCCGCAATGATCACGTATACAATTAAACTTGATTATGACCTAGGCTACATGTGAGTTGCGTTGAAAATAGAGGAAGATGTCTGAAAATAAGGTACAGGAGGGAAAAAAAGGGTTAAGTTAAAGTGAGAAAGAACAGGAAAGAGTTGTGAAGAAATAAAAGATGTGGATGAGAGCATAGATCATCCAATAATAGATGATCCAATAAGGGACCACCTAATACGTGTCATCGGACCAGTCTCTTCTCCTTTCCTGGTGGTCCTCCTTCTCTATTTTCAATCTCTATTTTCAAGAAAAAACAAAAGAAAACAATTATTTTCAAGAAAAAAACAAAACCTTTGCTATTATAAGTTCTATCCACATCTCTACTCTACGATACTCTACTCTATCTAATTTTGCACGTGTATTTGGTGTGGATAATATATTATTATTTTTAATTCATCATCTATTATTATTATTATTATTTTTAAGTCTTTTTTATTTTAACAAATTGAGATATTTACAACTTTCTCAATAAATGATATGATAACATTTTTTTAGTTATTATATATACATATTATGTGAATTTCTAATTCTGATTTTGTAGTAGTATCCAAACATCATTAGGTTTAAATTTTACAAGTTGTAATAAATCACATACAATCGAATTCGATTTATTAGCCTATCTGTTATAGTGACCCCACTAAAATAAGTCTTTGTGTTAAAGTAGTGACATTGGCTCCTATCACTTCATAAGCCTTTGTGTTGAGTGATTGGTTGGTCCAAACTTAAATAAGCCTTTGTCCTAAAGTAGCGATCTCTCCACTCGTACCATTGCGTGCTAAGTAACCACTAAGTTCAAACCTAAATAAAACTTTGTATTAGCACGGTCTCTCAACTGTTACCACTTCATAAATTGGTTAGTCAAAAATTAAATAAGCCTTTATGCTAAATGGCTAATCAACCTTCGTCAAATAAATATTTGTGTTATAAATAGTTCTCGTGCTAGAGTGGTATGTTCACCCCCGATTAGAAGAAAAAAATAGAGCTTTTCTATTAAAAAGTCCTCATGTTATAGGACCTATAAGCTCAAATCCTAATTTTTTTTGGATTCTTAAGGCTAAATTCACCCACGTCTAAAACCAAAGCAAAGTTAATATTTTGTTTTTCTAATGTTATATTGTTATGTTTTTTTAATTACATTATTTAGAAATTCAAAAATAAAACCACATTAAACATTTTTTTTAATTTATTTTCATTATTTATTTCCTACAAACTGCCCCTTCTGTTTTGAAAAAAAAGAAAGAAAGAAAGCTGAGCCAAAACCAACCCGCTACCTCGGTTAAACCTTTAAAATTTGACTTAATGCACATCAAATTTTGACAACGTATTGATAAATAACGTTAGAAAGAAGTTTATTTGTTTAATTTATCTTGAAAATAAGTTTAATTCTCAAGAAAAAAACTCAAAAAAGTTTCAAACTAAATTAAGATAAACCAATATATATATATATATATATATATATATATATATATATATATATATATATATATATATATATATATATATATATATTATTCTGAACACAAACTTGAATCAGTATATGTGATATTTTGAGAAAAAAAATTAATATTTATATTTTATTTATGTTTAAATTATTATTCTAGCCAAAAAAGTAAGAGACGAATTAGTAAGAGCATTCAAAGTTGTGTTTTGTCCCTTTTTCTGTCTACAGATCATTCTTTTAACCTTTTCTGGGGTCCTTTTGTCTTCTCCTCATGCCATTATTTCGCACCCTGTCACTTCCAAAAGTCATGCCTCTATTAATGGGCATTAATTCTGCATAATGGCTAGATCCTCTACTGGCGTCCTTTATCTTATCTTATGAAACCACAAAGGGCATCAACCTTTGGACCAACATGGAGATCCATCATTGGCCCAAATGGTGAGTAGGCCATTGGGCCTACACCCACACACCCCCTAAGCCTTAGCTTTAAGAAACATGAGGCTTGATAGTTTGGCCCAGGTCTTGCTAATGTAGATGAGCAGCCATTAGTCCTACCACCACACAGCCCCCAAGCCTTAACTTTAAGAAGCATGAGGCTTGATAGTTCTTTGGACCAGAATGAATTATTGACTCAATCAGCATTGGGCTTATTAACCCAATTGTCTCGTATGTTTTTCGTTTTCGAATCACATCTTGGGAGTCTGGTTGCTTAACTAACAAGTAGATCACCATTTGGAAGACTAATGCTCAACCAAATTAGTTGGCTCTGCTAATGGGCATTAATTCTACATAATGACTAGATCCTTTGTTGGCGTCCTATTGAGTCTTATCTTATGAAATCATAAAGGGAATTGTCTTTAGAAAAACATGGAGACCCATCAATGGTCCAAATGATGGGTTGGCCATTGGGCCTACCACCACAATTATATAACCTTATATTACAATATATTTTATTATATTATTATATTATTTAAATCAATGGACTATTCATTTTAAGGTAGTCCAATAATTGTTATTTTACTTATTATATTTAGTCATTCAAAAATTTATTTATTTTAACAAAATATGTGCATAGCTAGCTCTTGGATAATGCTTCTCACTCACAAGGAGAAACTACACATGATTGTTTTGGGGCAATTGTGGTTTGTGTCTATGCAGTTATAGATGGTGCCATTAAAAGTCTCTGAAATCGAACCCATAAGAGAATTTTCGCTTTTTTGGTCATCACCAAATACCTTTTTTTTAATAGCATCAAACTCAATCCCATCATAACAACATGAACTATCTAAAGGACAAAACAACATGCGATAGCCCTCCAATGTCATAAAGAATGTTCTGAATTTTACCTATTTAAAGGTATGAGGTGAAGCCACAAAGTAGAAAGGGAGAGAACAAGGTCGTAAACCTCATTTGGGAAGGTTTGGAAGGCTTCAATTTGGGTGAACAAACAACGTGGGAAACATCTATTAGAAGACGTGCGAGTATACACTACAAAAAATAGGTATTACCGATGGTAATTAGCGATGGATCCATCTTTCAGTAATTATCGACGGATACATTCGTCGATAATATCATAGTCAAGCGTTGGACTTTTTCGACGAATGTTGCGACAGATATATCTGTCGATAAAATGAATATCATTTTCCAATGCATTCTGCAATTCCAACTTCTCAATCTCAAATAAACAATATACCATTAGACTTGCAATCTCATACAGATATAGAATCAAACATGTCAATCTCGTAATTAATTCTAGCCAAGCAATCCAAACAAATATCTTACAATATATGTCTGTGTATACCACACAAACATCAATTACAATATGTCTGCATATAAAAGTGAAAACAATCCAAACAAACATCAATCACAGTATATGATCTCCAAGTAATGTATTAAGACATAATAAAAAAACACATAATAAGTAACAAAGGTAATAGAAGTCCTAATTAGTTTCGTTAAATGTGTTAGTTTGTGGTAAAAATTTGTCTCGGTTTTCATATTTATACACTTGGTAAATTTCATCTCTTGTTTTAATATGATAAATTTCATAAAAAAATGATGAAACTAAGTAATTAAAATCATCTATCCAAGGTCAATTTTGATCAAAAGTTTACTCTTATTATGGTAACTGATTTGGATTGTGAAAACAAAGAGTAGCAGAACTTTTCCAAGTACAAGGAATGCCAACTTTCATGCCAATTGAGAAAGGAAAAGTGGTTGATAAAGTAGTGGGAGTAAAAAAGGAGGAGCTATGAAGGTTGATTGGGCAACACAAAAAATGAATGTGTGATCATGGAATGGACTAAAATCAACAAGTTTACTTCATATATTTTTACGAGATCTTCTTGCTATTCACAATCTTTTATAGTTATGACCAATGAATATTGAGTGTCATTGTTTAATGTTCTTCTTGCTATTCACAATCTTTTATAGTCATGAACAGTGAATATTGAGTGTCATTGTTTAATGTTCACATCACAATTTAATATTTAGACCTAATTGCAATTTGTAATATGTCGGTGTTGATTTCAAGCCATGAATGAAAAAAGACACAAAAGACAAACACAATTCATGTCAATTTCGTCAAACCAATTGTACCTTCAAACCAATTCAAACCCTAACTCTAAATCAATTAAAGCAAACCAGCAGCATAGAGAGGCAACCACAAAGAGAGGCAGGCTCGACCAAATTCCATCTCCACAAAATGAAGTTACCACTTACCTCAAAGGTCAGTCAATGAACGTGGAAGAGCCCCTCGACAGTTGGTGCGACAACAACCACGACAACGTCCCTCGATGACCAGAAGGTCAACAAATGTGATAAGGACACTCGATGACAAGCTTCCACTATCCACGAAGAAGAATATGCAAGTCACGAACAAGGGCACTCAAGCCACGAACCTCACGAAAAATCATGGTGAGTAGCGGAGATGACATGACACGGTCAAAATGGGTAGTGGCTAGATCATGACAACATCATTACAAGGAATCCGAAATTAGATTTTGGCTTCGTCTGATAAAAAAATTGGGGACAAACTGAAATTGGGGGAGGGAATCTAAATTGCAAATTCTAATTTCATCGAAGACATTATCGACGACTCTGATCAGTCGATAAGTCCATCAATAATTAGGTCAACAATCTCTAACTGATTGAATTTCAACTAATCTTTTAATCTTTTAATCGATTAATTTCACTTAAGTTAAGTGAAATCAACTAATTAATTTAAAAATCAACATGTTGAATTTCGTAACAATTTGACTATAAGAGTTATATTTTTTGAAAGAGATGTAAGAAGACCATTTTTTAGCATGAAATCATTCTAGAAACCTGGGAATGGAGCATTTTTCTTGGTGTTTTAAGCTTGGAGAAGGTGGTTGTGGTAGGCAAGGTTGTGCTACCATTGAGATTTGATCTTTCTCAAGCTCTGTGTGTATGCTTGGGTGTTTTCCAAGTCTGCAAAAGGTGTCTTGTTGTGTTGTTTTGATTCTTGTGTGATTCAAGAGTCTTTTGTGTGTGTGTTTTTGCCTATTTTGAAAGTGTAAGGGTGTAAACTGTGTAAATATTTTGAAATAGTGTTAAGTCAAGCTTGGGTTGCCTTAACATATTTGTATTAGTAAGTATAATTCGAGTGTGAAAAATAGAGGGACACGATGGTTTCGAGTGTCTTGGAGAATGCTGAATGGACCGGTGAAGCAGATGTGAGGCACGACGATGGTGAAAACCTTGGTGCCAACAAGTTTGGTGAACCATGGTGATGCGACAATGCATATAGCTCTTCCTTGCACAAGGTGAGCGTTAAAGGCTTGGAGACTGCAGAATAGAGTGGCGCGACAACATTAGGCGGCAACAGCGGTGGACTGCTTCGAGCCTACAACTTTGGTGAACAACGGTGGTGAGCTTCATTGGGAGAAGCTTCTTTGGTACATGGAGAGGGTGTGAGAGAGAAAAAAGTGTTCTAAAAAGTGAAAAGGGTTTTGCAAGTTAAATAAAAGCTCTATTACATCGATTGCCAATTTAATCGATCTAATATGTAAATATTAGATCTGTTGTCTCTATAACCGATCTAATAAGTACATATTAGATGGGTTGCCAATTTAACCAATCTAACATGTTTTCCTGTATTTACAAAATTATCATCGTGTTTTTTATTATATTGGTTTCGCATCAAACTATTTAATATATTGTTCTAATATGTCTATTTTTCTACTAGTGAACATTCAAAATCTTCATTACTAAGAAAAACTTTTAAAATAAATTATGCATAAATAATCATAAATAACTTATCAGAAATAATTGCTTGTTTCCCAAATTATTAAAAGAGAAATTGAAAGAATTAATACAATGATGAAGTAGTCATGAGTTTACTTAATCATATTCATGTACGAAATCTTAAATACAATTAAAGGAGAAAGTATTGAAAAAAATAAATGACACTATCAAACGATATGTGACAACAACCAAGGTCATGTAGTCGCATGATCCTTTGATAACAACTAATGAACTGCGCTAATCCTTCATGATACGTTTAGGGTGTGTTTCTTTGGAAAGATGGATTTGAGGGAGAGTGTGAAGATGAATTTGTGTGGATTTGAGTGGATGAATATGTGTGTTCTTTTGAGTGGATTTAGAGAGTAAAGTGAGTGGATTTGGAAATGATTTTTATGAAAGTTAGTGAATGATTTAAGTGATGTGATAGATTACAAAAATTATTTTATTAGATAAAATTTAAAATTTACCAAAATACCCTTGATGATAAAAAAATAAAATAATTATTAAATTAGATAAAAACATTAAAATTTAACAATATTTTAATTATTATACATATTTATATATTTTTTATTATTATTAATTATTTTATATATATATATATATATATATATATATATATATATATCAATAATAATAATTATATATATATATATATTATATTTTAAAAAGATTTCAGTAATTATTAATTATTAGAAACATATTAATTATTAATAACATTTATTTTATATGCATAATTAATTTTTATAATTAAATATATAAATTATTATACTTTTAATAATATTTTAATTATATTAAATATTATTTAATGTTATAATTTATTATCTATATATAATAAATTATAATAATAAATATATATATATATATATATATATATAATAAATAACATAATAATATATATTTTTATGTATAATAACAATAGTTATTATTAATAATATTTATATATAATAATTAATAATGATAAAATATGTTAAAAGGGTATGATAATGTAGAGATGTGGTAAGGATAATATCGTAAAATATTATCAATTGACTGCAAATCCTCTTATGAGAGATGAGATTCTATTATTAAACCATCTCGCAAATTCATCCGCATATATCTTTACAAATCGTTTTAAAAAAACATCAAATTTTTTTTATATCCATCAAACGAACACAGCGTTATTGTGCAAAACTAAACATGTTAGTGATAGAAATAAAATATGTATAAGATACAATAATACAATATATTCAAGTATGAGTTAAAAAGTGTGTACCTGGAACTAATGAAGGATCCATGGAAGCGCGTAGTATGAGATGTTACTGTTCTCTTTCTGATGGATAGTCTCAAACCTAAGAGTATTTTACGTTGTTCCTTAAAAACTGACTAATGGGTATCAATTTTATAACCCCTCAGCAGAGACCAGAGACCTCTCAAAATGTATCTGATTATTCAAGTCCATCACAGACCGTTTATTAAACAATCCAACCCCATCACGAATCGTTCATCAGAATACCCAAAATATATATATATATATATATATATATATATATATATATATATATATATATATATATATTACCCACACAATAATTAATATTAACAAATAAATTAATTTATTATTAATGTTAATCCAAAATAATAACAACATAGAGAATAATAATTTTATATAATAAAATTATATAAAATATAACATTCTCCCACTTGGATAACATTAATAAATAAATTAATTATATCAATTGGACAAATACCAATTAAGAAATATAAACATGAATCACAAAGATAATATCCGATAGGGATACTTACCATATGCTTAGATTTCTTAAGTAATGGATAATATATAGAATAAAAAACAAACATAATAAATATGTGATCCCAAAATGGTTCATAAATTCTCTATGTAGAAAGAGAAAAGATGTAACGAAACTGACGTCATTGACAAATTTACATTTTATGAAAACCATAATAATATAAAGTGTAAATTTCAGACTCCCACTAACCCAATACATCAAAAGACTTAACCACACCCATATGAGTTACATGATTTTGAAAAACTCCAACAGATAAGCCTTTAGTTAGTGGGTCTGCTAACATATTTTCTATAGCAGTATGCTCAATCCGAGTTTGATAATCCAAAACTTTCTCTCTAACAAACAGAAATTTTATATCAAAATACTTTGAGCGAGTAGAACTTTTGTTGTTTTGAGATAAATGGACGGCAGCAGTGTTGTCACAATATATCACAAGTGGCCTAGAAATACTTTCAACAATTTGAAAGCCAGAAATCAAATTTTTAAGCCGCACAACTTGACAAGTAGCTTCATAACAAGCAACATACTCTGCCTCCATAGTGGAAGTAGCTGTAAGAGTTTGTTTAACACTCTTCCAAGAAATGGCTCCTCCTGTCATCATAAAAATAAAGCCAGAAGTAGACTTTCGGTCGTCAAGGCAACCAGCAAAATCAGAATCAGAATAACCAATGACCTGAAGTTGATCAGACTTCTTAAAGGTCAACATATCTAAAGATCTTTTTAACAGCTTTCCAGTGATCCAAACCTGGATCACTCAAGTATCTCCCTAAAGCATTAACAGCAAAAGCAATATCGGGACGAGTACAAACTTGAGCATACATTAAACTACCAACAGCGAAAGCATATGGGATTTGTTTCATTTCAACTTTGTCATTATCATTTTGAGGACACTGAGATTTGGAGAGTTTGTCACCTTTTTGAACAGGTGCTGCACATGAGGAGCAAGAATGCATGTTAAATCTCTTGAGGACTTTATCTATGTATCCTCTTTGAGACAAACCAAGAATGCCACGTGACCTGTCACGAGAGATCTGAATGCCCAGAACAACAGAAGCATCACCAAGGTCTTTCATATCAAAGTGGCTATTTAGTATCAATTTTGTCTCAATCAAAAGTTCAACACTACTACTAGCAAGAAGAATATCATCAACATATAAAACAAGAATGATGAAATGGCTCCCATTTTTCTTCAAGTAAATGCATTGATCTGAGGCATTTTCCTTGAAGCCAAAAGAAGTGACCACCTGATCAAATTTCAAATACCATTGCCTAGAAGCTTGTCTTAGTCCATAAATAGACTTCTTCAACCTGCAAACCAAATGCTCCTTACCTTTTTTAGCAAAACCATCAGGTTGAACCATATACACTTCTTCAAATAAATCTCCATTCAAAAAAGCTGTTTTGACATCCATTTGATGAAGCTCCAAATCAAAATGAGCTACTAAAGCCATAACAACACGAAAAGCATCCTTAGTAGAGACCGGTGAGAAAGTCTCCTTATAATCAATGCCATCCCTCTGACTATAGCCTTTTGCTACAAGTCTGGCTTTATACCTTTCAACTTTTCCATCTGGACTACGCTTAGTCTTGAAGACCCATTTACACCCAACTGGTTTACAACCTAGTGGCAAATCCACAAGATCCCAAACATCATTATGGGCCATAGAAGCTAACTCATCATGCATAGCATTTAACCAATCATCACCATGAGAACTAGAGATAGCCTCTTCAAAAGTAGTAGGATCATCAACATTATTTAGATCATATTCATGCTCTTGAAGATACACTAGATAATCATCAGATATAGAAGACTTGCGCACTCTTTGAGATCTCCTCAAAGAAATTTCTTCAACAACATCATCGTGAACTTGTTCATCTACTACAGGTGATGTGGCATCCACAAGATCTGGAACAAATTCATTTTCATCACGGACAATTGGAACGACATTATCTGCAGGAAGATAAATGGATGGCACGAGAATAACAACATGGTTTTCTCTAAAAGTGACTGGTCGTGGTGTATTGCTCCCACTGTCCAAATCATCCTCAAAGAATACCGCACGGTCAGACTCAATAACCCGCATAGAGTGAGAAGGACAATAAAACCTGCTACCACGAGAACCCACACAATAACCAATAAAGAACCCACTGACAGTCTTGAGATCAAGTTTTTTTAACTGAGGATTATAAGGCCTCACCTCCGCCTTACAGCCCCACACATGGAAATGTCTCAAACTTGGCTTCTTCCCAGACATGAGTTCATAAGGAGTCTTTGAAACAGACTTGCTAGGTACTTGATTAAGAATATACACAGCAGTCCTTAAAGCATCTCCCCAAAGGAAATCTGGTAAGGAGGAATGACTCAACATACATCTCACCATCTCTAAAAGAGTGTGATTCCTCCTTTCTGCAACTCCATTTTGCTGAGGAGTACCAGGCATAGTATACTGAGCTTCAATACCACATTCATCAAGAAATCTAGCGAAAGGTCCAGGATTTCTTCCAGTCTCATCATATCTGCCATAATACTCTCCACCTCTGTCAGACCTTACACATTTTATCTTCTTTCCTGTTTTCAACTCAATAGCAGCTTTAAAAGACTTAAAAGCATCCAAGGAACTTGATTTTTCCTGTAGGAGATCTATCCAGCCAAAACGGGAATAATCGTCTATAAACGTAATAAAATACCTATATCCACCCATGGAAGTGGGTGTGATAGGTCCACATATATTAGTATGAATAAGCTCCAACACATTATCACTCCTGTTTGCTCCTGTATTTCTTACTTTTGCGGTAAGCTTGCCCTTAACACAATCAACACAAGTATCAAAATCAGAAAAATCCAAATCATGCAAAATACCCTCTTTAATCAACCTCTCAATTCGAGGTCTAGAAATATGTCCTAGACGTCTATGCCACAACATAGAGGAATTTTCATCAACTCTACTACGCTTATGTCCAATAACAGAATTAACAGACATATCATTCAGATTCAGCATGTAAAGTCCATCATATAAAACTCCTGAGCCAACAATAATTGAATTGAAATAAACAACAAGTTTACCATTGCCAAATTCAAAAGTGTAGCCACATTTGTCCAAAATTGAAACTGAAATCAAATTTCTTCTCATAGAAGGTACATAAACAACGTCTTTTAATAACAAAACATGTCCAGAAGGTAAATTTAAAGAAACTACTCCTATGTCTTCAACTAGTGCTCTAGCTCCATCTCCCATGATAATCTTGGACTCGACATCACTTGGTTTTCTCAGACTTGTGAACCCCTGTAAAGAATTCACAACATGAATAGTAGCACCCGAGTCTAACCACCAAGAATTGGGAGGAACATCAATAACATTAGATTCAAAACAAGCTAGAGCATATAGGAGTATACCTTCCTTATCAGCATTCTTCTTCTTAAGAATATAACAATCAGCTAGCTTGTGTCCAAATTTCTTACAATAGGCACAATTCCCCTTGAAGTACTTCTTCTTAGGCTCTAAAACCACTAGTGCTTTTCCTGTGTTCCCTTTTTCAGGACGAGATTTACCTTTGAATCCCTTTTTCACAGGTTTAGTGCTTGAAGTAGTAGTTGTAAACTGCACACTATGAGACTTGGTCTTTTTAATCGATGCTTCCTCTTGAGAAATAATAGCTATCATTTCATCAATTGTCCATTCCTCCTTTTGAGTGTTGTAAGAAGTCTTCAACACATCAAACTGAGAAGGAAGAGATTCCATAACCTGCCAAATCAAGTAACTATCACCAAGATCTACCTTTAGAGATTTGAGTTTGTTATAATAGTGCACAAGCTTCATCATATGCTCACGAACACCACTGACAACATCATATTTGGTCTTCTCAAGAAGTGACAGATATTGACCCTTTTAAGCTTTATCAAAAGTTTTAAACTTCTCACCAACTGATCTCATAAAATCCTTAGCATTGTCATTATCCGGAATGCTCTATCGAATAGACTTCTCCATGGTATATCTCATCACCATCAAGCACACCCTGTTCGAGTGTTCCCATTTTTCACGAGAAGCTCTTTGGACAATAGTGGACTCAGGCGTAAGAGCTAAAGGTTTTGCTTCTCTCAAGGAAAAATCCATGTTGGTAATTGCTAGATACAAATCTAAAGATTCTTTCCAGTCCTCAAAATTTGTCCCATTTAAAGTTTTGACCGAAGTCAATGGCATAGGTAAAGAAGCTGGTATCAAAATAACAAAGAAACATTTAATACACACTTATTGTGTAAATAAACAAAATAAATGTTTCTGAATACATAGCAAATATGCCTATGATATCAAATTATTTCTCATTCACTATGATCCCGCCTAAGGGTCCCGAATCATAATAAATAAGAAATAAAACAAAACATAAAATATAATAAAATACAATGCACATCTCATGTCAAAAGAAATCTAATACTGATAGGGTACAAGACAAATAATTAACATAATAAAATTCAAAAAATACATTGTATCAAGAAAAGTAAAATGCATTAATAATAAAATACTGATAGGGTATAATTAATATTAATGTAATATCAAATTAATTAATAAAATATTTAAATTATATCATTTCCATAAAATTTCATACAAGTGTACCCACGATAGGTGAGTTAACAATTATATAAAATTATATCATGCTTAACAAAAATATAATAAATTATATAATGCATGAAATCATAATAATAATAATAATAATAATAATAATAATAATAATAATAATAATAATAATAATCGTTATTATTATTAATTTAATTATTATTTATTTATTTTATTATTATTAAATGTAATTATTTTATTAATTTATTATTATTATTATTATTATTATTTTTAAAGGTGCCGCTGCAATTTTTAGCTACACTCATTATAGTGAGGCTGGTTAATTGATAGATAATTAATGTTTTGAAAGATTCAAAAAAGAAACTGACACACAGTGCACATGGCCATTAAGGTGCGAAATATGTGCCACCAAAAGTGATCATCATCATTCTTGCGCACGACCGCGAACAAAAAATGACCACCGTTGTGCACAAACAAAAACGACCTCCGATGCAGCATTGTGATCCTTGCAGACGGGACCAACACCTCATCTTCCTCCTTGCAACATTACTAGACATAAACAAGATCGCAACTCCCCAAAACGCACCCAAACCGGGAGCCACTACAACGTCGCTTGAGAATGCGTCACCAAGACTTTGACCGCGAATCATGTCCACCATTGTAGGAAGAAGAAGGGTTCGAAAAAAATTTATTGGTCCGAAACTCAATTTGCACATGGCTACCGATTAGGATTTTCAAGAACAATTAGGTTTGCACTGTGCAAACATATAAGAGGTTCTTTTGTGCAAACATAAAACCCACAAAATTGGGTCTACCGAGAGAGAGAAGATTATCATTATTGGGGTTTCCTTAATTAGGGTTTTAAACAGTAATTAATCCCCTCTATTAAATTTTCAATATTATGATACACTTTCCAAAAGAATAATGAATAATTATATTTTGTATCTTAATAGGCTTTGATACCAATTGATAGAAATAAAATATGTATAAGATACAATAATACAATATATTCAAGTATGAGTTAAAAATTGTGTACTTGGAACTAATGAAGGATCTATGAAAGCACGTAGTATGAGATGTTATTGTTCTCTTTCTGATGGATATTCTCAAACGTAAGAATATTTTACGTTGTTCCTTAAAAACTGACTAATGGGTATCAGTTTTATAACCCCTCAGCAGAGATCAGGGACCTCTCAAAATGTATCTGATTATTTAAACCCATCACAGACCATTTATTAAACAATCCAACCCCATCACGGATCGTTCATTAGAATACCCAAAATTATATATATATATATATATATATATATATATATATATATATATATATATATATATATATATATTACCCATACAATAATTAATATTAACAAATAAATTAATTTATTATTAATGTTAATCCAAAATAATAACAACAGAATAATAATTTTATGTAATAAAATTATATAAAATATAACAGTTAGATGAATAATAATATTTACTATTATCATTTTATAGTATGTATTATCATCAAAACTATTTAGAGCTTTTATCTGATGAAGTGTGTTGTATCATCTAGTTTTAACAATCGCCTCCATTTTTATTGTGGAAAAGAAAATATAAGTATGAACAATTTAAACATTTCAGAGAATGTAATCGGAGCTGATAAATGTGTATAGTATTATTTTTTGGAATATTAAAGCTTAATAATTTATCAGGTCAATAACTTAGTGGCTCTACGATCAGAAAACATCTTAATATCTTAGCATAACATACATAGTAAAACTATAAGAAAAAAATGTACTAAAACTTAAAATAAAACATTGTTATAAAGTCATTAAATTGTAAAAGATTTAATTACTCACTTCGTCCTAAATTTAGTTAGAAAATTTTAAGTTTGTTTTTAATTAGATTTTTTTAATTAAATCATAAATTTTAAAAAAATTATTCAAATTGATCTTTAAAATATCAATATTTTATTTCTATTTATCTTATTTAATTACATAATATTTTAATATAAATTATTGAAATGAATGGCTATTTTTTTTAGTGTCTAATCTTATTATATTAGCCATGCGTCAATTTATTACAACGAAATAAGCATTTATTTAGCGCATAAATTATGTTTCTCACTGAGTAGGAGAAACTACACATGACTTTTTAGTGTAACTGGTGGATGCAGTTGCAGATAATGCCGACGAATGCCGACGAAAGTCTATGCAAGGCTTATCTTCTCTTTGGGTTAACATGTACAGAGAATATCTTATTATACGGTCCAACGTAAGATATTATATGATTTAAGTGAGCAGTTCTTTATCTATTTTATGTGGAAGATAAGGCTTTCACGGAAACTGCAAAAGTTCCAGAACCTTTCTCTTCAATCGAGATTTGAAAATAACGTCTGCAACTTTGTACACCGTATCAGATAGTACTGTCATAAGTTTCTCTCGAAATTGAATCACGTGAATGAGCTAACAAAACGATAATTGAAATTGATTTGATAGAACAACTCTGGCTATTTAATTGAGGGCCAACTATTCATAGACCATAAGATAACAGCGACGCAGCTTAAATGTCAAGTTCATTATTTCATCCTTACCCTTTATCTTTAAACTGAAAACTCGTCTTCATTTTATCTGTACGCTTAACGAACAGTCAATTTTGATTATGTTTCGTCTGTATGGTTAAATATGTTTTTCTTTTTTAATTTTAAATGAAAATTAAATTAGTTTTCTTTTTTAATTTTATAAATATGTAAATTTAATTTTTTTAACCAAATTTTATTAAATTTATTTAATGTTTTAAATATATTTTATTATAATATTTTAGTTTGTTTACCTAATTTGTAACATCCCATCCTTAATTGAATGAGATGCCACACAAAATAATATAAGAGATGAAGTCACAGAGTATAAATACTACTCCTTACAGATGTCCACAAGAGAACAGGGGATAAACTAAGGCACACCACGATGCTAGTAAACATGTATAATAATGGATCGACAATATTTCAAAATAAAGCCTAATGACAAGACAATACATGGGCCATAACTCTAAAAGAAATTCAGATGAGCAGAAAACAGTCCAGATGGCTATGCAGCAGACCTCCATCACCCTGATGACCACAGGGAGTTCTCGCATCTGCTCACATCAATAAATTGATGATCATCGCAAAAGGAGAAAACCACACACAGGAACACAAACAAGCAGAAAGGGTAAGCTAGAGTAGAAAATGATTTATCATACAATTACATACACTTTCATAATCCAAGATGCATATTTCAACCAATCATGTTATGACTTTTCAAACAATACACTAAGACTCAAGACACGGCTAATCCAGATACTTATAATTAGTCGAATTCAGCGGATGCTTGCACTTGTGGTGACCTTTACTGCTCTACTAAGCTGCTCATACCAAATCCATGACCACATATATAACCAAGCATTCATTTATATTCCATACAAAGATCATGCCAAACTCGTCATTCACCACCCATAAACCATCTTTAGTCATGCATATTCACCCACCTCATGCTTTAACATAGTAATTCAATCAAGCATGTGACAAACATCCAAGAACAGAGAAGTAACAAAATAAGAACGCATCCTCGTCCAGCTCCTCGCTCAGGCGAGCTCCCTTCGCCTAAGCGAGAGCTCTAAGAGGGGAACAATGGTGTTGTCGCGCTCTCTCTCTTAGGCGAGACCTCCTTGCCTGAGCGAGATGGGCTCTCGCTCAAAACATGAGTTCATCGCCTGAGCGACAACTCGCGTAGTACCTGGGTGGGTTTTCTGATACTTTTGCTTAGGCGAGATCCACTCCCTTGGGCGAGATTATCAGATCTCCACGACTGTTCATGCAAGCCAGCACAAAAGTTATCTAGAGCAAGTCACAATACATGTTCATATTAACTTAAAAGCCATGAAATCACCCAAGAGCACAAAACAGAACCAAAACGCAAGCTTAAGTACATTTAAAAGCAGAACCCTAGCTTCCCTTACCTAGAAATAAGCTAGCAAGGACTTCGACACCCAACAGCTGAACACGGCAGCTCAAGGAATATATTTGTAAACTGGAAAAGATAGTGGAACAGATTTAAAAAATGAGCTTACTACGAAACCCTTCTGGAAATACGAAAATATGCCTAGAGAGGAGAAGTATGAGCTGGAGAATAACTTACGTGGAGCAAGAAAATAAGGTTGAGTTACTTGACCAAGATTGATGCTAAACCCTAACAGAGTCTCTGTGGAGAAAAGGAGAGTATGAGATTACTGCTTTTGCAAGAATGATAGAAGTGAGAGGGGTTTGGCTGCCTTAGGGGTCTTGCACACCCTATGAGTCAGCCCTTAAGTCCATTAAATTTTGGGACAACCCTTAAATATTAGAGCTGAAATAAGAGGACTTTACATAATTTAATACATATTTTCTTGAATATTAATTGAGAAATGTATTTTAAACATCAACTAAATTTAAAATCATTTAATTTAAAAAAATAAATTCATGCATTTTTAGAAATAAATGACTGAATTAGTTTAAAATCTTTAATAAAAACTAATTCTAATTTTTACTCAAAATTAAAAATAAAAATATATTAACTCTATGTTTATTAAGGAGTATATATGTATTTGTCTTTTTAATATTTTAAATATCAATAAAAAATCAAATAAAAATTACAATAAAAGATTGACTTTACCATCCGGGGAGTAATACCTCCACAGAGGCGATCTTCTGAAATTCATTTAGTTGAATTCAAAGGCAATTTCGTGCCCTTCAACCTCCGAGGATCCAATAAAAACAATCTCTTTCAAGGGTCCAGAAGGAGCAACCGAAGATTTAGCAGAAGATTTGGCAAATCCTGAAACAAAGGGTGACAATAGAAGTAATAAAAAAAAAAAAAAATTAAATATATATTTTATAAAGAAAATAAAAAAAAAAAAAAAAATAAAAAAAAAAAAAAATCAAAGACAGATAGGTTGAGGAACATAAGAAACAATAGTATTAGAACAGAAGAAGACAGGTAAAAGAATAAATTGTACTTATTATATTATATTATCTATGCTATTCCTTTTTCAATTATCTTTAATAAATAAATGTTTAAATTAAAATAATTATTTTATTAATTTAACTCTTTAAGTCATCGTCATTTAAAATTTAATCATTTTTTTCAATCTAATCATTTTTAAACTTAACAATTTTTTAAAACTAAATTACTATTTATAATAAAATTTACCTAAAAATAAAAAAAAAATATTTATATTTAATTTTATAATTATTTTTTTTATTGTCATTAAAAAATAATACACATGGGCATGACGTATGTATTTCATTAATAAGAAGTAAAAAAATTGGAGTATAATAAAATGAAAAATATATATTTTAAAGTATCTAATGATGTGAGTTAAAACAGAATAATATAATAAATTATGTTTTTTATAGTTTTTTTTTTTTTATATATATATATATATATATATATATATATATATATATATATATATTAAAAGTGAAAAAATCCTGTAAGGTTTTAGTTATTAAGAAATTAGTATTTATATTAATTTCTAATTCAGATTAATTTAAAATCAATAATAAAGTAATTAAAACTTTAATAATTAATGTTGAATTAATTTAGACTCTAATTCATAAATTAATTATAATTTATTATTTATAATAGAGACTATTTTAAAAATTAATAATTCTTTTATTTATTAAATCGTATCTAATTTAACCAATACACTAATCAACTATTTTAGTTTCTAAAATTGACAACTATTTATTGATTTTTTGTAGTGATAAATATAACATGATTTGATAGTTAAGATATAAATCGGTCATGTGTAGGATGCCAACCGGGAAGGATGAGACGAGGACGAGTTTTGCTATTTTATATTCATCTCCAAAGAAAAAATTAATCTCTACACTCATATCTAAATTTAAAGGGTATCAAATTTTTTCTAATAATCATTCCTATCAGGTAACAATTATGTGTGCTCGTACTTGCTTTCTTACTATTTTAATATCAAATAATTAATTTTTATAAAATAACAAAAAATTACGGCAAAGAAAATATAATATTATCAAATATTTAACATCGAAAAGAAGTATTCTCACTTCTTCAATATCAAATCTTTAAAAAGAAATTACAATTGTATGTATTTGAAATTAGAGTACCAAATAAAAGTTTATGATTGTAAAATCCACTTATTTTCTGCCCTAAAAGTTTAAGGGCCTAGTCCCATCTGTTGGGCCTAAGGGCCAGCTCATAGGATGTCCCAAGATCCTTTTCTAGCCCTAACCCTTCTCATTCTGCCACACTTTGCAAAAACAACTCCTTTTCTCATTGCCACTTCTTCTCCAACAGAGCTCTACTAGGGTTTGGCTCCCGTTCTTCATCGAGCTAGTGAACTTTATTTCTATTTCACGTAAGTTAGCCCTCAAGTCATACTCTCTCTTCTCTAATTTGACTTTCTTGATTTCAGGTAGGGCATCGTAGTAACCCGTCCTTGTTTCGATGTTAGTGTTTCCAGCTCACAAAATTGTTCTTGGAGCTGTGATACCATTATGCTTGCCTAAGCCCCCTCACAGTGGCTTTTGATAAGGCATGGGAAGATAGGGTTTTACTGTTTTTAGTTATTTTGTCTGTTTGGTTGGTTTTATGCTTTGGGTACTTGATATATGTTGTTGGTTGCGTGAAAATATGTTGCATGTACTACTATGATGATTGGAAGCTGGTTTTGCACGAGTGAGAGGAGTGAGTTCTGTTGAAATCGCGCAAGTGAGTTGGGTTGTCGCCTAAAACGAAAGCTCTCGCTTAAGCGAGGAGTTCTCGCCTAAGCGAGAACAACAGCAGCTCACCCCTTCTCTGTTTTTTAGGGCTCACCTAAGCGAAGGCCACTCGCTTGAGCAAGAGTATTCTCACTTGAGCAAGATGGGCTAGCTTGAGCGAGACCTCAACATGCCCTGTATTTGTAGTCTCGCCCAAGCGAGTATTGGTGGCTTGAGCGAGGGGTTCCTCTCGCCTGAGCGAGAGCCCTTTTGCCTAAGCGAGAACTGGACAAGGACGTGCTCTAGTGTTGTTTCTTCTCTGTTTTTGGATGATGGTCACATGTTTGATTGAATTACTCTATTAAAGCATGAATTGGGTGAATATGCATGTATTAAGTGGTTTATGGGCTAGAATTGATGAGTTTGGTATGATTTTGTGTATGGAACATGATTGGATGGTTGGTTGAATATTGGCATGAGATTTGGTATGCATGATAATTTTATGTTTGGTTGGTGAGACATGATTATGGTATGGATCAAGACGTAATTCCATGAATCTCTTAGTAATATCTCATGGTGGTGTCTTATGTTAACGTAATTCCACAAATCTCTTAGTGACATCTCATGGTGGTGCCTCATGTAAAGGACGTAGTTCCACGAATCTCTTGGTGAGATCTCACGATGGTGACACATTTAAAGGACGTAATTTCATGAATCTCTTGATGAGATCTCATGGTGGTGTCCAGTGGGTTGAAATTGTATGCTTGGTTGTATGCTAAAAACCTTTTTACTCTAGCTTATCCTTTTATTTGCTTGTGTTTGTCTTGTGTGTGGTTTTTCCTTTTTGCAATGATCACCAATCCATTTGGTGTGAGCAGATATGGGAGACCTTGGTAATCGTAGTGACGACGAACATGTTGCAGCTTAGTTTGGAGTGGGGCTCACTGTTGGACCCACGTTGGAAGAGTTTTCATCATTTTGTAATCTCTTGCTTATGAGCAAGCTTTTGGGCACTTGTTGAATCTTTCTATTTTGTTAATGGTACCGTGGTGTGTGTCTTAGCTTTTTTTATTGGATATTTGGATGGCTGTGAAATCTTTATACACTAAGTCTAGCGCCTTTGGATATTATAATATGTACAATATTTTATTTTAATAGAATTATCTATTAAATGGGACGTTACAATGATTACCAATTGTATTTATTAATATTGTTAACAAATTATAAATTGAGATCATATATTTAAATAAAAAAATATTTTAAATATCTTTGTACTTCCATTATTTAAATTATATTGATATGTTGATCAAAGAACAAGAGACATAAGAAGACTTTTCGAGCAAAAGAGGTAAAAATTGCTTTTTTTTTTCACCATTTCACTAAACAAAACATTATCAACTTCATAAGAACTTTCCTTTTCATACGAGAGTGCAAGTTCAACTTTTTTAAGGATATACACACTACCTAACAAGAATACAAGCTAATTCAACTATTGAAACTTTGAAAACATGAAAAAACAATAGTGTTTCATAAAGTGAATTAAATGTATTTTGCGTAAATTGTAACAAATTCAATGTCACTTTTGACACAAGAACTCTTTAAGTAATTGTTTACGTCATACAAATTTATAAGTGGCTCATTTCATAAGCAACCTAATGTAAATGAAGCATAGTTATCATGCTAATTGCAACCACAACAACATTCCCCCTATTCCACCAATATGATCCAATCTAGACACGTCTTCAAAAAATTCAAACTTGAGACAAAAATATTGATAAGAATATTTTATCTCTTATCTTTATAGTCGCAAAATTCATAGTCGAACTGTTCGGTTGTCCATAAAAAAGAATATTATGAGTGATAAGGCAACCCGATCTCCAATAAAAGCAAGAGCTCCTTGAATGACTTTTATACTTTTTACAATGCTGTGTCTGCCTTATTGCAAGAACAATTCTACTTTGTACTAGGCATGCAATTGCAACATCTCTCTCAACACGCTATACTACATTCTCACATTGACGACAATGTTTCATTCTATTGTAGGGAAGTTTTTACTTTTTTTTATTATTGTTTTTAGTTAGTTGTTAATGCTTTTAGATGTTAGTTGTTTACCTGTTGTGTTTTATTTTAGTTATGGTTTTTAGTGGTTGTTTAGATTTTTTAGTTTACTATTGTATTACTGCTTGCTACTTTTAGCTTAGATTTTTTAATTTTTTAGAATATTTGTCATTGGATTCTTATTTGGAAATTTTAAGTATGATAAATTTATTTCTGTTGGGATGATAAAAATAACATGTCTTGAAAAGTTTCACATCACATAAGATTAGAGATGTAAAAAAAATCCGTACCCGCAGGTATCTATGGATAAAATCTGCAACAAGTAGAAAATGAATATTGTAAATGGATACCCACAGGTAACGGGTACGGGTATTTTTAATACCCATATGTTAACGGGGCAAGTACGGGTATCATAGTATTTATACTCGTAGATACTCGTACCTGCTATACTCTAATTTAAATTAAAAAAGAATAAAAAAACATGATTAAAATATTAACATATTGATTTTAAATGAGTTATTTTTTTATCAATTAATTTTAAAAAAAAATCATTTATTTGTAAACTGTCATTCAACACTATTTAAATGGGTTATTTGGACTTTGTTTAAAATTTATGAATGTTATGTATTGTATTTTATTTGAATTTTTGATTAAAATATGTTGTTCAATATTTATTTTTAATTTTTTGTAAATACCCGCAGGTACCCGTGGATATTAAAAAATTATGCGGGTACCCGTATAACGAATACCTGACAAATATGGGTACGAGGCATATATTTATCTAGCAGGTAGGGTACGGGGCAGCTACTACCCGTACCCTACCCGTCCCGTTGACATGCCTACTATAAGACCTGTGGAAATTAATTAATTAATTAATAAATGCGGATGGTAAGAACCTTGATGACATTAAATGTTAATTAGAATGATGTGGAAAAGTACTAGCTCAAATGGTTGAGAGTACTTGATTGTGTGAGAGGACTTGGGTTTGAGTCCTATGTATGTCATTTGGGTGTTATTTTAATTCATTATTGTTTTGATAATATACTTGAATCTGTTAGTATAATCATATGATTATGATAATTATTATAAAACATGAGTTTGTTGAATGGTTGTAGATGGATTTGACATTGAAATGGTCATGGTTCAAACCTTGATAAACTTGAATTATACCCACCATAAAGCTTATTTTCGTTTTAGCACTTAAACCCCTAATTAAGACACATATAAAAGAGGAGGACGAAATTAGAGTGTGAGATGTGAGTTTTGGGATTTCCCCCAATTTTAATCAAGAATTCCAGGTTAGGGGAAGTAGTCTTTTTGTGTATAAATCAAATATGTTGTGAGTTTCCTTTTGTGCTATCTATTATATATTAAGAAAAGAAGATACCACCAAAATTACTATATTACCTATTCTCTTTTATTGACAAGTGTCCTAAAAATCAGTTTTTTTGTCATTTTAAAACTCTGGTACAAAAGGATCTGGGTTCAAATATTACTAAAGCCAATTTATTTTTATTTTTTCATTTATTTATACAAAAGGATCCAGGTTCAAATCCTACTAAAGCCAATTTATTTATTTTTCATTTATTTATAATTTCAACTCTAATATTAATTATTAATAGTATTATCATTACAAATAATATTTATAATAATATTAACTAAAATATATAATAGATTATTATTAAAATAATATTTATAATAATATTTATTAAAATATATAATAGATTATAATATTTATAATAGATTATTAATATATAATTGATAATAAATATTATTATTGTTATTATCAACTCTAACTATAATTATAATAATAATAATTATTATTATTATTAACTATAATTATTATTATTGATTATAATAATTATTTCTATTATTATTTTATTAATAATTTTCAATAAATATTATTTGTAATAATAATAAATATTATTTGTAATAATAATAAATATTATTATTGTTATTATCAATTCTAAATATAATTATAATAATAATTATTATTACCTATAATTATTATTATTAACTATAATTATTATTATTATTTATTATAATATTATTTCTATTATTATTTTATTAATAATTTTCAATAAATATTATTTGTAATGATAATAAATATTATTATTGTTATTATCAACTCTAATTATAATTATAATAATAATTATTATTATTATTAACTATAATTATTATTGTTGATTATAATAATTATTTGTATTATTATTTTAATAATAATTTCCATTCGTCTTTATCGATACCTATACATAATTAGGCTTATTTGTAATTCCTATACATAATAGATTGCTTAATAATAGAATTGCTTAACTACCCAATACTCACACTCTCACGTAACTTATGGACTACAAAGTTCAATTGCCAAATCCACAAAAAATAACTTTTTCTTAAAGCTTTCCAATTAATCTACCTTCTCTAACACTGTCAACTCAGATAGCAGAGAACAAAAATTTAGGCAAGCATTCTTCTTTTCTTTTGGTTTATTTATATTTTTCTGGATTGCTTAACTACCCAATACCCACACCCCCACGTAACTTATGGACTACAAAGTTCAACCGCCAAATCCAAAAAAAGTGACTTTTTTTTAAAGCTTCCAATTAATCTACCTTCTCTAACACTTTCAACTCAGATAGCAGAGAACAAAAATTTAGGCAAGCATTCTTCTTCTTTTCTTTTGGGTAAGCATCGAAGCTGTTTCTTTGTTCTTTTATTATATACAATAATTTGCTTTTTTTGATGAGTAAGTTCAATGTACGTCGATTACTGCATCATATTTATTTTTTTATTAGCTATCACCTTAATTTGTTTGCACACTGAAATAGGACCAGAGTAATGCAACAATTTTGTATGGGAAGAATCCATTAGTATATCCTAAATAATATAGAAAAATTAATAGTTTGAAAAAAAAAATACAATGTCATATAAATAATTGCTAAAGTTTTACGGTTAGCTTTGAAGTTGTACCACAAGTTTACTCCTCCTCCATTGGAATAGGACCAGAGTCATGCAACACTTTTGTATGAGAAGAATCCATTAGTATAACCTAAATAATATAGAAAAATTAATAGTTTGAAAAGAAAAATACAATGTCACAAACTTACACAATTGTCTAAAGGGAACAAGACTACACCTCACCAAATGATACAATCACTTAATAATCTGTTGTCAAAGGAATTCAATCTGCACATTCAGATTTATTAATTATTAATGCACTATGTAATCATAAGCATGTTTATGCAAGCCAGTGGTACATGAAGAAGAAAAATGAATCAACACTCACGTTATACTTAAGGCAAAACCATGTAATCATAACATGTCATTATAAGACAACAAAATATTAGTATTACATACAAATGTACAAGCCTGCATGCAGTAGATGGCATTCTTTTTTTCTATCCAGAGCAAGGGTTTCAAATTTGGATTTTATTTTTTGCTTATTAATTTTCATTTCATGTATGTTATATTTTCTTACATTTTTTAGAAGTTGTGTTTGACTTTCTAATAATATAGTGTTTGATTTGTTTATAGTACATGGCCAAGAAATTTGATCTAATAAATGATATTGATGGCAAGCGAGAAACGTTAAAGCTTGGTGTTAGAATAACTGATTTATGGATTGTTCAAAATCGTGATTCTACTAAGCATATTCAGATGATTCTGGTGGACCATAAGGTATATCATTATGATGCATTTATATAATATGTATTATGTATTATTCATAATCACTACTACGATGCATGTAGAGTAATGTCATACCTGCTGTTGTTAAGAAGGAAGATGTAGGGCTGTGAGAGGATAAATTGATCGAGGGTCAAACTTATGTTATGCACAATTTCAAAATCCTAAAGAACCAATGACAATATAGAGTGTGTGAACACCCCTATAAATTAATGTTCATTGGTGCAACAACTATTAAGCCGCAAGAAATTGCAAATATGCCTATCAGAGTGTACAATTTCAAAAGTATAAAGGAAATTGTAGATGGAACCTACTCTACTACTGATATCTTAACTGGTAAGCCTATATTATATTTCTCTACTTATTACCCATTACTCTAAACATGATTATGCTATGCTAACTAATGAGTTTGGTGTCATGATTCTAAGATATAATTGGGGCTGTGGACAATGTTAAAAATAGACTCGACTCAAACTGTGTGTTCTTTAATGTCATGGATCTAAGGTAATTAATATTAGGTTTTTCAGAAATTGGAGCTGCAACAATAATTATTTAATGTGGTTTACTTCATGAATTTGTAGTGGTAGTGTAATTGGATGCACCCTATGGGATAACTATGCAACCAAATTTTTAAGCCATTGGAATGAAAAACAAAATTCTGATACAACAATAGTCATTTTGACTCAAGCAAAGATCAAAGCACCATTAGGTAATTCAATGTTTCATTCACTTATATATGAACAATGTTTCAATTACTTAAATAATTATTGAATTATAACATATGTTTAGGAACATGGCCTATTTCAATATCTAACTCATGGCATAGGTCTAACTTGTTTACGGATGATGGTATACCAGAGATAAGGGAATTCAAGGAGAAATATATAGAGTATGTGTGAATTTGTATTCTTATATTTATATTTATTGTACATGGGTCAAATTAACATAATGAAGGGTGATAATTATATATATATATA
>Ga0214542_1003112_pt1 | contig 34191 bp, 18 predicted proteins | sample CNSS1metaG_FD_160096 | JGI IMG/M metagenome (GOLD analysis project Ga0214542, IMG submission 160096) | Root nodule microbial communities from cowpea collected in UCLA plant growth center, Los Angeles, California, USA - CNSS1 | ecosystem: Host-associated > Plants > Roots > Nodule | place: USA...
ATATATATATAAGGTGATGAAAGGTAAAAAGGCGAGTTTAGGATGCACTCCTTATACTCAGTTATCAAATTACGTTGGACTATACCTAACATGCCCAGTGATTTTGGAAGACCAAGTAAAATTAAGTATTCACTATTGAGAAACAACAAAACCCTTTATTTCCTGAACTTAAGCTCCTTACGCATTTCAAATAATGGAATTGTGCCATTGTCACAGCTCAATTCGTTTTTCAATATTTTGGTAAAAAAAATGTCCATACAATAATACAAAAATATCATATTCTCCAAAACTTCTCACATTGTTATCAAAAAGTATTTTGTAACTTAAATAAATTGAATTGCGTTAATTCAAATACCTTGCTTTCTACTTTTTCATTTTACTTTAGTCTTTTAAAATTATGATATTATAATTCATCTCTTGAAATACAAATATCATATAATCCCCGAAAATATTAAAGGTATTTTTTTTACTCTGAAGCTAAAAGGGAAAAATGATAGGTATTTAATAATTTTAAAGACTAATTGTAGAGGCACTGTCCTTAATTAGCAAGCTTTCATTTCTGGTAAGAGAATAAGATTAAAATATAGTTAAGAATTAATAAATTAAGTTTGAATGGTAATAAACACTATTTTATAGGATTGCCGTTTAGTGTTTTTATAAAAGAAAATTATTAGCGAAGCAATGCGTCATCATTCCCTGGGTGTAAAGTAGGTTGTTGTCAAAGGTTGTACTGTAATTTTGTTTTGCATGGACTTTGCAGGCACGCAATGTGAGGTGAAAATAGTGACAAGAGTCAGAAGACAAAAGTGAGTGCATAAATCACAAAGAAAGGAAAAGGAAAAAGAAGGAAAAGAGGTAAAGATAGATCGATGAGAATTAACATGTCGTTTTTATTTGCGGTGGAAGCATCACCTTTCTGTTTGTTGCAGCTTCATAATGAAAAAGCCGCCAACGATCTTCTCCTCTGCGCTGTTGTTGATGTTCACGCTTCCTCTGTTATCCATGCCCCAAACGTAGAAAAAAGGAAAAACCAAGAACAAAGACACCCCTTTTCATTTTCTCTGCATTCTGGAAAATGGGTCGTCGCCTAAACGATTCAGATTTTGGAAGGTTCGCGCTTTTCGCCCTCTTCTTGATTGGTGCAATCTCCTGCTCCGCGGTGTACCTTTTCCTTACCGTGTTCGTGAGGCCCGACAGTGAATCTCTGCCTTCGGTGGAAGATGAGGGTCCAAAAGAAGAGCAATGTTGCAGAGGGGTCGAGCATTTGGAGCTTTGGGGTGACGCTGTCAAATGGGGTTCTCAATTTGTTTTGAATTCCTCTGAAGAATGTTGCATGGCGTGTAAGAGAATGTGTAACGGTGATGGAGGACCCTGTTTGTGTAATTCCTGGGTTTATTGTGGCGATAGAGAGGCGTGTGGATCTAGATTTGGTGAGGTATCGTTGCATTTCTTTTGGTTTGCCACTTCTAGGATATTTAGCGTGTTGATTAGCTCTTGCACTTGCTTTTGGCGTCACGTGTGGTGTTTATTTATCATTAGTGTGCAGTTTTAATTGGGTATACTTCCCCATGATAGATCTTGCCTAAGATTCAGTTTTTGTGTCACTTGTTCCCAAGGCCTGACCCTAGTGGTTGTGCATTGGGTACTCCGTATTGGAGGTCCGATTTTCTGTTCTGCCAATGAGCCTAAAGCCAACATTCGCTATACTCAGAATTTAAATGATACTGCTCTTAATTTTTTCCTGCTTTGAATTGGGTTTTATCGTACCTTATGTTTTGATTACTGAATACGTGGTACATGGCGAACTCTTGGAGATTATCACAAAGTACGAACCTAGTTGCTTCATGCCTTTGTGCTTTAGTTTAAGGGCTTGATTTGGGAATTTGGTTGGGCATAAGAGTATTATCATTGTAAAGATTGCTGTTCTAGCTGGTGTAGTTTATCATTGCCTTGAATGAACAATTGAATAAGAATGAAGTTTTAGTCCCTTTTTTTAGCATAGAGTTTTGGATGTACTTGATAGTTGATTCTAATTTCCTGCTTTCGTTTCAGTGTTGGTTAAAAAAACAACAGGATGCTTTAAATCCAGATCGACGAGACTCGGGAGATCTAGTAATGTGGACTTCTGGGTTGGTCTTTCGTAAGGGAGAGGTAGGAATATTATTTATTGTAGTTTGTTCTATCAAATTATTTTATCTGGTTTGTAAAAGTATTTTCTTTTCTTATTAAAAAAATCATTGCAACAAAGTGAAAAACTAGAAAAAAAAAAAAAAAAAAAAAAAAACAAACTAGAGATGTGTCATGGAAACCTCCTCAAGAATACGGTGTTAAGCTTCTATCAAATGCATTAGATTGTAGAAATTTTATGTCATGGAGTAACCTGTTTATGGATGAGAAACAAGGTAGAAAGAACTGCAAAATGTTTTTCCTCTTTGGATTGTTATAAAAGGCAAATAGTTTTGCTGTACAAATAAATATGTAGTACTGTATTTCCTGCCAGTTAATCTGTCAATGTTTCGACCTTAATGTTTTTAAATCTTCTCAATTACTTTTGGAGGATCTTCTGATATCATGCCGCATTACTCCCTATATGTATTTTGAGAATCCTGCTTTATGTTAGAATCACTTCATTCTAATGTGTTTCTCAGTTTTTGTCCTTAATTGTATCCCATCTTTCTGTTCATAATTGAATTGAAGTGTAAGCATTAGGCAATGCTTTATGTTCATTATAATTTTCTCAAATATATATTCTCAACATCCTTTTGTTTTCTGCTCAGCATGAAGCTATGTGATTGTTGACTATATTTTAGTTTCTCTAGATCTTTGAGCTATATATAACTTTTCCTTATACACTTGTATTTTTAGGAAATCGTTGGTATGGAAACGGACCATGGAATTCTTCGTGTAAAAGTAAGTAATTCTCTACATACCACTGTATTATATCATTTACATTCATTTCACCTTTTTACCCTGGCTATTTTACATCTGGTATGCCAGATATGTTTTCCATTTTTATCTTGTTTCTATCATGTAATTCTTAATGTTTAATCTAACAAACAAATGAGGCACGTCCAATGTGTTTGAAAAAATAAAAATCATCTAGCTCTTAATAAGTTGCTTCTCTTTCTGTATTTATGTGTGTGAAGGGGAGGAACCAATAGGTGCCATATATGTTTTGGTTTATCAGTGTTGTTTTTTGTATCATTTAGAGTTATTTTACAGATAGACTAGGAGAATTTTGACTATGCATAAGAAGTTTGTTGATTGGCTTGCTAAGAGAGAAAAATAAGAAAAAGAAAGGGAAAGGAGCTTCTCTAAAAGCTAAAATTAGTTTATGCAACAGAAAATAAAAATTTAGGAAAACTATATGAGGTAGCTTCTACAAATTAGCTTATGCATAAGTTAGCTTTAACTCTTAGAAAAACTCATTTCCTTTTTTCTTTTTATTTTTCTCCCGTACTTATCTTTGTGGTGAGAAGCTTTTGTTCAAATGTACCTGGAGATAAATAGAACACAGATTTTTACACTTTGTTTAGAATTTCTAGTAACTGCACCCATTTGTACCTTTTTTTCCAAAGCAGTATCTGATCACATGCTTTTCACATACTGATTATTTTTCAGCTTGAATCATTCATCTATTATCTACTTTGGTCTGATTATTTTGTGAAACATTGCATAAGTTGCAGCTGATAGCATTAGCCAAAGATTTGAACAGATTATGTAAAGCAGGCTATTGGAAAAAGATAATTTTGGGCAGATTATGTGCATATGTGACTTTTTAAAGTGATTTAGGTTCAGAAACATTTGAAAAGGTAGTTCTTTAATGCATACAAGCTTGGAAGACAGGATTATCTAGTTCCAAGGAAGATGGCTTTTTACTAGGGTTGATGCTAAGTGCACTTGTCGACCAGTGTTCAAGGCAAGCTCAATATTAAAAGTGCAATTTTGGATAGACCAGTGAGGGATTTCTATGTTTGACATAATCTGTATTAAGTTGTAGGTGTAGATTGAAGACGTTGCACATACTGTCATCTAGCCTTTATTTTAGAGTGTCACTGGATAGGAGGGGGAGGGATTGTTTAATTTTAAATCTGCTTAATCTTTTGCCCTTATTAGATGAAGAATCTGTCTTCTCTGAGTCCTAATCATGCTGTTAGTAACATTAAGAGTTATGTCATGACCAATATCTAGATATAATGGCTTGACGTGTTCTAAACTGAAAAAAACGTGTTCTAAAATTTCATTGCCACAGCTTTTGCCCGAATGCGCTCCAAATTCTGTCTTCTACATTCTTGAGCTCTTGGCACTGCCTCACTGCGTTGGTTGTCAGATTCATAGAGCTGAAAACCGAGGAAACTTTTGGGATTCAAAAGGAAATCACATAAAAAGGGTAAGGTTTATGATGTCAATAACTATAAAAAATTGTGCATATGTTCTGCAATAGATTTGCTGCTTTTTTGTAATTGTGAATGAATTGATTTTGGTTGAGAAAGAGTCTGCTCATCTGCTCATCACATGACTGGTTGTTGTATTTTTATACTACCTGCAAATGTTGCTTAAATGATTTTATTTTCCTTTTCGGGATTCTCTATAGCAATATTTCCTGGTAATTATTTTTGACTTGGTTACACTCTGTTCTTCTGCATTTTATTCATGGTTTTAACTAAACTTTTTGTGGCCCTCTACTTCTATAGGCCATTTAAATGAAAAAAAAGGAGGATAAATCAACTAGTGGATCCATTTGTGTTTAATACTGGTTCTATCCAATACCTGCATCTACCTAATTTTTATAGTAGCTTTCTTGTTTTGAAGTAGTTGAAGTTTGTTCCTGAATGGTGGAAACTTGTCCTCTGCTAGCTGCTTTGTTCTTAAATCTCATTTCTGTACAACTTACCTCCAGATTATTGATTATTGACACCCCCATTTTTTCATTTTATGTTTCTGAATTTGAATGTTGATGTAGACTTCATATGGTCCTCCTTTTGCACTTATTCAAGGAACATTGGGATCTCATGGCTCTATTTTCAAGGATATTCCAAAAGAGCACTGCCCTACCATAAGAAGAGGATCTGTAGCATGGGTTGGTTCCGGTCCAGAATTCTTCATCAGCCTTGCGGATCACAAGGAATGGAAAAATCCATACACAGTTTTTGGCTATGTTCTATCTGAGGATATGGAAATCTTAGAGAAAATTTCTCAGCTTTCAACAAAATCTGAAATTTGGAATAGCATTAAGATCTCTATCTTGGAGAACCCAGTTTCATTACGGTTTCGAAGAATGAACACAAAGTCTTGAATCCTCAGTTTCATTCATTTGTTCTTTCAAAATTTTCCTCATTTGTTAAGTGATAAGTGGTTCAATATGGATCTTGGGCTCAAGTTGCTTAATGCTAGGTATTCAGACATTCTAGTTGATTGCAAATCAAATAGAGTAGAGTGAGTGAGTATACAAGTTTGATAGGTATGTCTTTGTGGATATTTCATGCTTCTGTTATTTCTTATTTCCTTGCACATAACTTAGTGTAGAAGAAAGAGCAGCATCATTCTCATCATCCTAGAAAACAAAAGCACACCCATTTGCAGGCATTATTGTGTGCTACACAATTAGTGAACATTTCTTGATTCACCATCAGATTAGGTGGAGCCATAGAATAGAATTATTGACTCATTGTATTGAAGTTGTGCCTTGCACTTCTTGCCTTTCATCATACAAAAATAGTTTTTGGTGAAGTTTTAGTATTTTCTCTTGTTAGGTAATATTTTGTACATCTCTGGAAGGAACTTCAATTTTTGACATATCAACGTGGCAAGTTACATAAATAAGATATTGACAAATATTGGAACATTTATCTATCCTGATAACTTCTAATATATCCTAAAGCATGCAGTTTTCATGTGTTTGTAACTTTCTGGGAACCTAGAAAATCAATCTATTTAAATTAACAAATACTGGTTCAAGTAAGTGGTAAGGCTACACAATGACAAGCTTATAAAATCAATACAAATATACGAGAAGAATAAAAAAGTGCTCCGTAAAAAATGTCAAAAGGGAATAACATAGTTGACAAAACAAATACACCGTCACAGAAGATAGAGTTTAACTCTATTACATACCGTAACAATTTTGAAGCGTGTAATTATGTCGGTTTGAAAACTCGAATTTCGTCGTGGTTATAAGGAATAACAACTACTCTTAGTTTAAAATAAATTTTACCAAAATAATTACATGAAATATTTGAGTAACGAAATGTTTGTTCGATTATAGGATACATTCCGGATAATATCAACAACAACAGTTCTAAATATTTAATAGCAACTTAACTTTTTAATATTTGTAGAAATATTAAATGTTTAAATATTACCAAAACACGAAACCTTTAATTTCTATTAGTATATAAGAAACAAATAAGTAGAAATTTAGGTAAAACTTGTTCGACCTTTATATATGTTGGGTAGGATTGGGCAATCTTAGCTTTTGACACGTGCATATATGATCGTAACAAGGGTGATTTTAGGTGTAACCCGCCTAGGTTTTCACTTTAACATGGATTGAGAAATATTTTAGAAAATATAAAAAACTTTAATGATATATAATTTGAGAAATGAATTTGATGGCACGTGATGGGCATGGTGAAGGAGAATTGGATAGAAGAGAAGAGAAAGAGAAGGTGTTGTTGTTGTTGTTGCAGTGGAGTGGCTGGGTCAACGAAGCATTAAAAATGTTGGTGTTGTTGGGAAAAGCACAAAGCCCACCCTTGGCGGTGGGTAACTTTAATAACACCCACCAAGTGCCCACCCCACAAACAGCTAATTTAGATGATAAGGGGAAGGGAATTGGTCATGGCCAAAGTCAGAGGTGGACCTCTCTCCCCCGCGGCGCACGTTAGCCCCTCTCCATCTCTCCCAAGCGGTGGTGGCCTCCTCATCCACCCACGTCACAAATTCAGCCGCACATCCCTCACCACTTTAACAACAACAACAACAACCATGCCCCTTTTCCTCCACCACACCCAACAACAACAACAACCCATTCACTCTCTTCTTCTCCTCTCTCCACCCTTATCCTCCGCCCCTCTCCTCCCTATCCTTCACCCACCCCCTTAACCTAAAAACGCTACCTTTCTTTTCTTCTTCCCATGGCCTCCCCATCTTCCCCCACTGATTCCAACCCCCCCTCCGCCCTCCCCCTTGCTCTCGCCGCCCCTCCCTCCACCTCCTCCCGCCGCCTCCCCCCGCCATGCTGGACCCCGGAGGAAACCGCCGCGCTCATCGACGCCTACCGCGACAAGTGGTACTCCCTCGGCCGCACCAACCTCAAAGCCACCCACTGGCAAGAGGTCGCCGATGCCGTCACCGCCCAGTGCCCCAACGCCTCCCCCACTGCCAAAACCGCCGTCCAGTGCCGCCACAAAATGGAAAAACTCCGCAAACGCTACCGCACCGAAATCCAACGCCTCCGCTCCCTCCCCCTCCCTCGCCTCATCAACAACTCCACCACCGCCTCACCCTCCTCCTGGGTCCACTTCAAATCCATGGACTACATGGAAAAAGGCCCCAACAAACCCCACACCGACACCACCACCGCCACCAACCCCAACACCCCCACCCACAACCTCAATTTCCCCGACGACGACAACGACGACGACGATCTCTACGAGGAATTCAAGAACGCCCCCGGATCCAACACGCGCAGCCTCAACAAACTCTACAAGAACGGTTTCGGATCCGGCTCCGCCTCCGGGTTCCGGATCCGGATCCCGGCGGGGGTGCCGAACCACGCCTCTTCCAAGTTCTTCAATACGCCTCCCCCCGGCATGGTGCCGCGCAACGGCGCGAAGAGGGAGCGTGAGAGCGACGCGGTGGCCGAGATGGTGGGCGCGATAAAGGTGTTGCGCGACGGGTTCGTGAGGATGGAGCAGATGAAGATGGAGATGGCGAGGGAGATTGAGAGCATGCGGATGGAGATGGAGATGAAGCGCACGGAGATGATCCTGGACTCTCAGCAGCGGATCGTGGAGGCTTTCGCCAGGGCCGTTTCCCAAAAGAGGAGCAAGGGCAAGTCCACGCCTTCTCCCTCGTCGCAACCCTGATTATGAATATTGGGTGCTTTATGCCTATAAGGTGTTTGATAAATCGTGATTAGTATGTTCTCTTTCTGTTTTAGGTAGGTTCATATTACTATACTCTTTTGCTGCAACTTTTGCTCTTGTGTTGGATCTGTTGATTCATGTTCAATACTCTAGGCTCGGTCAATATGCTTTTAAGCCTTTCATCTTCGCCTTAAGTGTAATTCTCTGTCTCGTTAAGAATTTCCTTCTCATACTTTTCTTTCATTACCTCTAACTCTCTACTTTTTCATTATTCTAATTACCTTCTTAGTCTCCTCGTATGTTTATATAATATTTTCTCCTTCAATAACATTTTTCTGTTTGGAAGACCAGAACCATTGCCTTGACTAAAGAGCTAAAGTTGCACGCAGACTCTAAAAATGCAATTCAGGTTGTAGTGAATTATGTGGTTGCCTTGTTTTCAAAAGAAAATTGTTCAAGTGGGGACAATAACTGAAAGGATTTGGCAGAGGATTTCTTCGCTAAAAAATTACTGAGTTAACAATTTGAAGCATTTAAAATGAGTTAAGATGGAAATTGAACTGAAAATACATATGAATCTCTTTTTGTTTCATGTGTATCAGATTAAACTGGACGACAAAAAAATACAAACATATCATAAAAGCCTAACTTAAAAAGCACAGGGTTATCTTTCCTTTAACCCAAGGAAATTATATACATTTTGTTAGAAATGATTTCAATAATACCGTCAAAATAACTCTGTTAGTGTACCAAAAAACATGTTCAGAGAAAAGTGCTCTGAAGTTGCATATTCAGAGATCTTGTCAGCCAAAAGAGTATCAAATAGAAAAGGATTGTTATGCGTGAAATCTTTACTTGTAAAACCTTCATATTTGCTGAAACTTTTTACTCAGCAAGAGAATTCTTATAGTTAAAAGTCGTAGTTAAAGACCAGTTAAGAAAATCAGAAGTGACGAAAAATGTGTCTCTCAAACTCAAGATAATATAAGGAAGATAACAGAGTTTGTAAAGGAGTAGACATAGATAAAACTCCAAATGTTCTGTTGCCTCCATTAGTACACTTGCAACACTTGTACAAGTACCTGTCTTTAGTTAATTTTTTAGTTATTTTATACATTTTCGAAATACTTTTTAACCGTCGAATGATCATCCTTTGGGGAACATTTTTTTTTAACTTTCAAACGAATCTCCTCTTCCACTTGTGAAAATTTAGAAGTTTTATTCAAAGATGTTTTTTCTTCTTAAATTTGGTATCTTTATTTTGAAACTTTCAATTTTCAATGTTTATCTTTCATCCCATTATACTAATCAGAGTTTTAGGAAGAAGAAACACATAAACTGAAACATTCTTTCAAAAAATAGATAACCAAATTAAAAGTAAATACAAGGTAAATGATTAGCAGTGTGAGGGAAGAAAAAAGCAGAGATAGTGCAAGAGCTCCCCACAACACAGGATGCATCAATAATATGTGGAAAGAACTCAGTGAATGCTTCCCCCAATATCAAATCCGAAGTGAAAGCTTTTGGCTTGGTTGAGGACTTTTTGGATGTAATGGGAAGAACATGTTTTTGTGTGCTTACCTCACAAAACCAACAAATCGAAACCTATTAAAACGATGCAAACAATGGTGTGTTAAAAGATAAAAACCAGTGTTTTCACTGCTGCAAATACACTTTTTGCATTGCTTCTCTTTACGGTACAGTAAAACAAACTTATCCAATGAATGATGACAGATTTGCAAACAAACATTTAAGATCCACCTCACTTTACATTTATTTATTTTTTAACCAAAAAATTTAAAAATGGTGCTTAACTTTTCTATTTTACTAATACTTGAATTTGCTGACAAGCTTTGAATCTCTCCAACTGCCATGATAAGATATACGAAAATAGTCTTTTTGTTTACAATATTTTAATATTAGTTTAGACAAATTTATATAGCCACTCCTACGTATATTAGTTTTAAAAACATTTAAAAAATATTATTAAATAGTGCAAAAGTCTAAAAAATGTTACCATTTACAAAATCAACATTTCTATATGTATCTAAAAGATTTTAGTAATATTTGTATGTTTTATTAGTATCATTTTTGTAATTGTTACAGGTAGCATCTTCAATATTATTACAAACATAACATTTTAATATTTTTAATTAAAGATATGCTTGGATCCAACAATTAAGTAACTTGTTTTTTAATTTCAAAGGATACAAAATAAGTTTTTGGAGACCAACATGTTATTGTTTTATGCTTTGCAAGTTATTTCAAAGTCGTGAAAGTTTATTCAGATATTCAAGTGCTAAATTGTTCACCAAATTTTTGGTATCGTAATAAGTTCAATGATCTTAGAAGGCGTTTGGGATTAGATATGTTTAAATTGGTAAAAAATCATTCATTTCTGTGTTTTCCAAAAAAATTTGTGACATAATTGATTGATGTGTCTACAAAGATCATGGACACGTGCCAACATCTTATTGGTCAGTTTTGTGAGTGGAAGATACTGCACACATGATTGTTTGTTAGTGGACAAATTTTGGAAGTAAAGATTACCACATGACATGATTTGGTTGAATAGAGTTTAAATGATAGGAGGTGTGAAAATAGACAAAGACAAGGATGTAGAAGTAGGTTTTGCGTGATCCATCTAAAAATGGTGGTGTATGAGTGAAAACTAGGAGTTCATTCAGCTCCTTGTATACTTCTTTCCAGAAATTTACTAACTTTGGCCTTATTTTGTAATTTAGAATAATTCAATTTTCATATCTTTAGTGAACCAAATTTAACTTTAACTGCATCAACATGCTAGAATATCCAAAAATATTATGCAACTAAAATTACTTTTTAAGCCATATTAAGCCAAATTATCACAAATCTTGATTAAATCAATCTTTTAAGTATTAAAATTCAATTAAATCTCCAAATTTAAACATTAGATGAGGACAAAAATTTGTACTCATCACACCCCCACACTTATCCTTTTGCACTCTTGGACAAAATTGAGCAATTTTAAAACTCTAGTCTAGGTTATTTTATTTCATATTTACACTGGATCAAAGGAATGAACATCACTGGATACAATTCAATCTTTGGAAAAGTTCTATTTTTCAATCATGAGTTAATCTTTGGAATCCACGAGACAATCAAATATGAAAGATATCACTCAAGTTTAAAATGTATGTTTTCTCATCAAAATTCGCTAAGTATTTTCACTCAAAATACACATGCAAGTAAACACTCATATATTTAACAAAACTTTAATATTCACAAACTTTAAGAAAACATTCTTTCAAAGATTATGAAGATTTTTCGTATGTTATAATGAGATTAAGGCAAAGATAAAAAAGTTGTAGCACTTTTGAGTTTTTAAAATAAAAATATAGAAAGAATAGCGGAGTATAATTTTAAAAACAACACTTTTCTGATTGTTCCTTTTTTTTTAGAAGGCACCATTTTTCATTTTTCTACATTTTTTTCCAATACTCTTTCATTATTTTTTTTCAAAACTCTTTCATCATTTTTTTTCTTCATTTTTACCATTTTTCTTAATTTATGGGTGAGAAACTCCTTTCAAAATTTAACAAAGTTAAAGCTGTGATCAATTCAAGTCAGATACGATATTTTCACTATTGAAGCCTTCTTGATTTTGTTCTTTATTTTCAAAGTATAAAACCCTAAGAGCATATGCAAATATAATGGGCCACATCACAAAATGTTTTCCAACTCACACAAACAGTGTCAGGTTGTCTATTGTGCCGTTAAGTATTTTAATGCCGTTTAGGAAAAGGACTTAATTAATAAAAAATTATAAAAATAAGACCAAATTAATCACAAAATAAGAATAAAAATCAAATTGAATAAAGTTAACGAAAATAAAAACTAAATGTGTATTTAAGTTTTTTTTTTTCTTTTTTTAAGATAAAAAAATAACATGATATAAAAAGTTGATTGAAAAGAATATATATAAGAACTTATTCGTGTAATCACAATTATATATAATCACTTTACATATAATAAACGGTAAAATATTTAATGAATGAATATTGACGATTTTAATTTACATATAATATGATTTATAACAAATTTGATTATTTTACTTTTTAAAATTAAAGGATTGAACTTTAAAATGTTATATGGTAGGATTTTTAAACTTGAGAAATAATTAATTATAAACAATTATTTTCTTATGTTTTTCTTGTATTTCGTTTTTTTTTTGTGTTTGATGAGCAATTGATTCTCTTTTATGAATGTTTTTCTTGTTCATGTTAAGGATAATAATACTAGGAAGTATATATTAGAAAATATAAACTTATTATTATTGAACACCTCCAAGTTAAATCTTGTGTAAATAACAAACTCTCATATAAACGTGTCTGCAGCTTAAACTTAACCATAACTAATTGTAATTATCACTATTATTATCATGCTGCAACCATCATTAACACCACTTAATAACTTTTTTAAATTGGAATTAGTATATATAGCGATATATTTTTAACGACTACAGTAAAATAAAAGACTCACATAAAAATAATTACCTAGAAAAAAAAAATCACTCGACACAACTTCAAGTAATCTTTCTTAACTTCATTAACCCTAGTCCAATAATTAGCAGTAAAGTTGGTAATTAAAGTTTTGCTTCACTTCTAGGGTGTAATGTTTGTTGATCAAGGTCATCGTCAAATTGTAATAATAGGTATGCTTCCCTTCATCAAGTACTACTATATATCTTGGATCATAAGACAATGTTTGATCCACACAACATGTTGGACTGGGATGGAAAAACGGCTTCACAACTGCAAGACATGTCCAATGGTTGGAATCTAAACAAGTACGAGGAAGTAGAAGAGTCTGTGGTTCCAGACAAACCATGCAGCGTGTTTCATCTTTTGTGATAGCGTCCACTGTGTTTCTTTGGATTATCATGGACATATGCAGCAAGTTATCAATGTAGATGGTGCGTTGTCCACTGTGTGCCTAGGATTCTTCGCAAAATTCTTGTGCATTGTCAATGTAGATGGTGCATTGTCCAATTTGCGGTGTTATCCGTGCGATAACCATCATATATATTGCATCGTTCCCGAGCATAAAAAATAGGATCATTTCGATCGTGTCAGTTTTGTGATGTTGCCATCGATAAACTTCACTTGGTCTTGGACGACAAAAGAGCACGTTGTTTCATTTTCTTTATTACAAGAGGGATGATTTGTTCCATTTAGATGAGGAGTAACAAGAATTGGTAGGATTCTCACTTGAATATGTAAGTAAGAACTCGAAGGGTTTTGTGAAAGATCAATGTTCCCATTGTTCGTTAAAAAGAAAAACTAGGAACAACTGAGCACAAAGATAGGGCAGGAAGACGGTCCAAGAAATAATAAAGAAGAAGAAGGCACAATGGAAAAAGGAGAGAATCAACCTGCTCTCTGATACCATATTGAGAATTCATACACACCTTCGTGGAAATGAAAGAACGAAGATAAACACAAAATGAAAAAGACGAAAAAGCTAACATACACAAAACAAACTATATCAGACACGAAGTTCTATCATACACAAAACAAACTATATCAGACACGAAAGCAAAAGATCATTATTGTTCATAAAATACATGCAAGATAAGATATAAAATACAAGCAGAATAATAACGAAACTCATGAGTTATTGGGCCTTAAGAAGCCAATACTAAAAGCTGGATACCACAGATCATAAGCAATGAGTTTCAACATCATGCAAACAAAACGAAACAAGGTAAAACACATGCTGTAATAAGTTTTGAATTACGTCAACCAAATAGTGGGTTGTTGTTGTTGAGAGCTTAATCAAGTACGACATAAAGCTATTTGTATGATTCAACTTCACCACCCATCATCCCCTGAACAAATACCGAAAAATCTTCGAAAGTAAAACCAGGTTCTCCCACTTTTGTTTTTCCTGCACCTACATATCTCTGGATAAGGTAAATCATGAGCAACATCATAAAACAAACAAAGAGAGAAAGCGCAAAAGCCGCTGTAGCAGTAAAGCAGATGAGAGGAAGCTTGAAAACACCATAAGCCACATACACCCCCGACAACTTGCCGAACAACTTTAGAACATAGTGAAGTGATTCAGAAATCAATATTAGCATGATTGAAATCTGATACACTGGTTGCAGTGGCCAAATCAGCAACAAAACCAGAAGATAACCCACCATGATTGTCATTTCATCTGTGATCTCTGGATTAAACACTCCTAAGGCTTCCCCAAAGCTCAACACCACTATTCCTGTGTCAGATAAGTCCTCCAGTTTGAAATCAAACTGAGTTGTCAACTTTTCTGCTTTGAATTTTAGAAAAGCACCACCCGACGCTAGCAACATGTAATGAAAATGATCAGGAATGTCCTTCATACTCAACACTATATATTTCATACATTTCCTGAAGCTGATAGGAGGGTGTCTTGGTGGTGCTTCAGGTGGAGGGTTTCTTGGTGGTGTTTCCGGAGGAGAATCTCTAGGTGTTTCAGTAGAAAGCATAGAGCAGGCGCGGAATTTTTCTGTGTTTTTTACCTAGCAAAAGAAAGAAATCCAATCAATATGGTTTCACCCTTGAAGAGATATGATTAATGTAGTTCAACTTAATGATTCCTTCTAAATGTTTTTTTTCTATAAGAGACAGTTTAATTTTGTGCCCTACCTTTATATTTTCAAACTAGAGAAATTTGTAATGCACTATTATTAGAGAATAGTAGGAAAATTATCTACATAAAATAAGAACTTGACAACTGCAATCAAGCAAACGTTTGATTTCTCTCTTAGAATATCCTTCTAACGAAGTGGCATTAATGTTTTTGATTGATCTAAAACTTGTGAAGAAAGATGTCATGCAATATAACTTTCCAATTTTCTTCTCTTACAAAAGATAATTATGAAAATTGTGTCTTCGAAAGCATTGCTGGGGTTTCACTGTATAAGAGGTTTCAGTGAAAATTGTGTAAAAATGTTAAATTTAGCGCAAGGGAGTGCCATAAAGGAACCAAGTATAGTTACAATATCAAAAAATTGTATTCTTGTCAACCATATCTACCTACTAGGCAACAAGGTTTTCTAGTCCAACAGTTCTACTGCAACAAGCAACAAAATAGTTCTGTGAAAAATCATTTTTTCAAAAACTTTTACATAAACATTGGTCAAATATTTACAAGAAAATAAAAAAGATGGATAATATAAGTAGAATGGTCATACCTAAGTAATAAAAGAACAATTAATTAACCTTAATAATAATAAACTATTCATAATAATTTTCATACCAGATATACTTTCATTACTTATTCAGCTATAGTATTTTTGTAGATTAATATGAGTGCACAACGATAGACAGTTATGTTAGAAAACAACGATGGCGATTAAAACATTAAAGAACAATGAAATGGTTGTGATGAAGAACAAGTGAAATGGTCATATGTTATCCAAGATCAGACAGATTCGGTTTCAGTAATTACCAGATCTTGTTCCTCGTCCCGCGGTATCTACAATCATCATCAAATATAACATCTATCAGCTATGAATTGCAGAGTGTGCGTAAGCAAAGAAAGCACACTAAATAAACAAGAAAAACAGATTTGCTACTGTTTATTACGTTTATGCCGTGTTCTTCATATTGGGTCCACATCTCATTCTCCATATGCAAATATACCCAAGGTAGTGCTGTTAATCAGAGCACAACAAGTTTTTCAAAATACAACTATAATGGTAAATAAGATTTAGCACTAAACGACTACTGCAACATGAAGACGATGAAGAAATAAGTGAAATGCACATGTCATATTCATGATCACAGAATAGATTCAGTAGGAAGATTTTTCATTACTTACCTGATTGAGTGCCTAATCGGACAGTATCTGCAAAGAGTTAACAAATAGTATATGTAAGTTATCGAACACCAGCATCAACAAAGAAAACACAGACAATTAACCTACGAGATAAAAGGTACGTTATACTGTTAGGGTTGTTGTCTGTTTCAGGAACGGTCTTCGTCTCCAACTTTGTGTTAGAACCAACCTCCTCCAGAAAGCAACAACAGAAGCTTAAGGGTCTGTCAAACACAAGTTGCAGATTTGAAAAAGGACAAAGACAACATTTTGAAGTCAATCAAACAAAACAAACGCGTTTGCGTGTGGGGTCAATTGCCAACGAAGTTTCAGACAACATTCACTGAAAGCACAGACCTTCGTCACCTTAGACCAATTCCTACCCGAACAAAACACGTTCAAATAAAAAAAAATGGAAGTTTGATGAGATTACTCATTATCTTATTCTTCGCTTGTAGTGAGTTTCATTTTCAAACCCCGCGGTTTAAGGGTCCCTCTTCTTTCTTTTATTCTGAGTCTTCATCAGCCGAAGACTTTTGCAATAAACTAACTATTTTTCATCCTCCCTTGAATTTCCCTTGATGCAGATTAACGCGTTTTCTTAGCTTGAATTCATCGATCTTGATCATTTTAGAAGGCCACAAGGAGGTATTATCATTTTTTTTTCTGCAATATTGGTTTCTCATTGTGTGGAAATACTAGAACTAAACTAACCGCTTGTGTTTTTGTGGATCTAGCTCAACTTATCAAATGTCTGAAATAGACGTTTTCATTTCTTTCCGTGGGACGGATCGTCGATCGGAGAAGTGTAGATATTTGATAGAATGTCTCCGTGAAGAAATAGTATGTGTTACTTTATTTACATCCATTCCAACTGTTTCTATTTTTTCTGTTTTCTTCTTACTGATTACTGCTCTCACTTGTTCATCCGTAGTTCACTTTTTTGTTCCGAATTTCTTAAGTTTTGTTAATTTTTTTTTAAAAAAGCCTTTAATTTGTAATGATTGCACAATGTTGTTTAAGGATTCAGTTGAAAGTATATGTGAATTACCACTTCTACTTCTTCTCGTGCCTCAGATTGAAAATGGAAAACGGTTATTAAAGCTTCTTGAAGAACGAAAACCGTGGTATACTTATGAACCTCTGATGGAACGAGTGCATTGCCCTTGGAAAAATAATGCCAAGGAAACCCGTTGCTTTGAGGATAACTTGTTTTTTGAAGCTGAAAATCTATGCTCACGCATGGAAGGTATAATCAAGGCTCCACTCTGCACAGATAATGTTGAATATCACAGCACAACACAGAGCCACACGGTAAGTTGGTAAGATTATAGCTTTGTGAATAATTATTCTGTATGCTGTTGTTTTGCTTTCTGATATATGTTCTCATATAGGAGGATATATAAGTAACACATCAATTAAGTTTAAGTTGAACAAAAATTATTTTATTATTTTTCACTATTTCTTATTGTTCTCTTAATGTTTAGAAAAGGGGTTAAACATATCCTTAACTTGAAATATTTAAATAATTTAGAAAAATACTGTGATTTCTAAATTCTAACCAGCCTGCTGTAACTACGTGAGATTTCTGTAACATTTTTAATCCTTCTTGGGACTTTCTATATGCTGCAGAAATGGAGTACAACTTATGAGCTTCTTAGTCTGAGTAGTTTCTGTTACATGGACATGAAAAATCAAAAGGTGAATCAAAGAAACACCTCAGAAAACGAGTTATTGGAGGGTATCAATGAACCATATGATGGTAATAACACTCTACACAATACTATAGCATTAAATACTTCCCAACTGCATTACAATTTCACAGGTTGTGATCTAAACAACAATAGCGAACTCTTCAGTCATGAAAAACGCAAGAGAATCGTACATAATGTTTCATCTACTGTGATGGCGTCCACTGTTTTTCTTTGGGTTGCCATGGAAATCTGCAGCCAGTTATCAATCATCCAGCTTCAGCCAAAATCTGGCACCATTTTGTTTTTATCCACATTTCTGAAGCTCTTCGGTTTCATGGCTTATATATCAGCTACTGCAGCGATGATTGTTAATGGTGCACCATTCTCTAGCATGCAGAGCATTATGCTCATGTTTTGGGCAATTTTTATGCTTGTCAATTCTGCAAAATCACTCACAGAAGTGTACCTTCCAATATTGGGAATCATTTTCACAGGCTCTTTATGTGCTCGTGCCAAGTAGCCACCACCACACTCACATGAAGGTCAACAATGAAAAAATTTAAGAAGCTGAGCTTCTAACTTAAACCAATCCTATATATATATATATATATATGAGTTTATCTTCTGCGTGCTAGTGTTTATGTTGCTATCTAACATGCGCCTTGATGTTGAGGGTGCATCCATGGTCCAACAGCTTATAGCCATAGATTTTGTTTGAAATAACTTAAACTTTAAATAACAAATAAATCTATGACTGTAAAGGTTGTTCCATTCCCCAGACTCAAGGTGCATTTAGAACCCCGTGTGTTTGTTCTTCTTGTTTGTGTCAATAATTCATAGGCGAAACACCGTACTTTCGGTGCAGTGCTGTACTGTATTGCTGTTGGATTTTACTTTCTTAACATTATGTTGAAAAATTTCATATTCCAATGATTTAATATGTGCAAATACCATATACTAATTGTATTATGCAGTCATCAGAAAGGTAAATTAGACTCTTGTTTTGATTGATATTAAGTAAGCTGGTTATGCTGTTCTTGATATATATATATACAAATAAGAACTTTTGTAACATTTAAGATTAAAACATACATGTCATATGTTGTTAACAATGAAATTCTTCCAACACATTGTACAACAGAAAGTACCTCAATCTTGAGTGAAATTGGAGATTTATATGAAGAAGCAGTATATGATGAACAGGTGAAGTATAGAGAATGAACATATTATGTGGACAAAAGCATTGAGAGTTTGCAAGCAGTGAAAAGAAAGAATATTCGAAATTGTGAAAATGATTGAAAATTGTGAGGGATTAAGTTGCTAAGATTTGATAGGCATGCCCTGTCTTTTTTGGAAGAAGTAAAAAGTGTAGAGATTAAAGGTAGTGGAGTAGGCAGAGGAGTATTAGTGGTTCTTAACTGTTATCAAAAACTGGTATTGAGGGACCACCATCGTCTTTTGTATAGGCAAGAGAGTAGGCCAATGTCTTACTTTGTCCCCTTCCATTATTTCTAATGGACTTTTCATACAAACACCGATACACCATTGCATATGCAAAATCAGAGTATTACTCTGTACACAAAGAAGAAGAGAGAAAATAAATAAATAAATAAATAAACTCATTCTAGAAAGCTATCTCTCGAATGTATGTATTTTATGTGTTTCGAAAACCCTTTTCAAAATACATTTCATAAGGATATTTTTGGGAAAACTCATTTTAAAAAAGCATTACAGATATGTATTTCGGAAAGTTTATTTTGAAAATTTCATTTCAGAAAACATATCCCAAAAATACAGTTCATACGTTCTAAAAGTTTCATTCCAAAAATTCTAAAAAGTTTTTTTCACAAATTTCCAAAATGTATATTCTAGAAGTCATTTTTGAATACGTGCGCAAAGCAATTGTGGGAGCAATAAGTAAAAGGCTAAGTAAAGATATCAAAGGTCTACTTAAAACAGAATTGTAATATTGATGATTGACTAAGATCCAAATATAAATATAAATGTACAAGTAATAATTTCAAATAATCAAGGATTATTAACAAAGGTCCAAATATAAATAAAATTAATTAACTTTTACACTAACTAAAAGAAGTTAGTTTAATTTAATTTTTCCAACCACATTTAAAACAAATAAATATCTTTTATGTAAATATGACGTCAAGAATAACAATATTGTAGCACCCATTTTTTCGCTACCTAAAATTTATAATCAACACAAAATCTAAAATAAATTTTATTCTTACTGGATAATGATATTTTGATTTACTTTTCTTGATTATTTTTAATCCATCACTCTCATCACCATTAGATCATCACATCATTATAAAAAATTAAAATAAATTATCTAAGTGTTTGGAATAGTAGATTAAAAATGGATAAAAAAAATAGATCAAATATATTATTCATTCATATTTTATTGAATATCTCAATAAACAAAAAAAAATTACAAAGAAACTTTATTGGAAAAGAAAAACAAAAGACTAAATAGATTATCTCAAATATCTCTGATATTAACTACTCTCTCTAGTATTTTGTGCATTTTCCTCACCACATAGTCATTTGTTTCCAGATAAATTAGGATAGGTAAAAATTACAACCACAAACAACTAAAATAAGAATAATAATTGTCTTTAATGAATGAAACATTGTTTTAAACAATAAAAATTTAATATATATATATGTTTAAAAAGAAAAAGTGAGAACATTTTAAATAATTACAATTTTAGTAGGCGTAATTTCTTTTAAAAAAATCATATAAAAAGGAATATATTGAATTAGCATTTTTATATTTTACTTTTAAATTAAATAGATATAGTAAAATTAATGAATGTAATACTTAATGAAATTATCAAAAATAATTTTATGACATACTTTAGTTTACACATGTGTATAATATTAAGTATCCTAAATATCATAGTGAACAAAAAATATAACATTGCATAATATTATTATATTTAATTATACAATGTAGCATATAAAAAAAAAGTAATTAATACAAAGCAAGGAAAGGTGTTTTTATGTTATATTTATGCAAAAACACTGTACATAATAGATCTATAGGAAAATTCTTAAATTGAATAGATAAATATAGTAACTAGTTTATCAAATATTACATCAATGATTTAGTTTGAGTGTGTTTTACTTTCCTCTAGCTGTTCAGATTAATGAGTGGATGCAACCTAAGTATATATCACTGACTTGAATACATAAAAATCAGCAAAAGATCTCACAATAATTGTATTTAATGGATTTAATCCAGAGAAGATTAGATATGGTAGCTGTTACACAAAGCAAGCATTTGTCGTTTTATTAGGACTTTGGATTATTTAATTTGTTTTATAGAAAATGTCTGAAACAAGGGTTTCCTCCTCAGTGCTGACTTAGACATAGTTGTAAGGAATTGGACAAGAAGCATGAGGAAATGGATCACAACAAATATTATACTACCTCTCTGTTTTCTAGCTCCATAGATGCCCATAAAAGCTCTTACAAAAAGTTCATGTCACCATTTTCTATTTGCAGTTACAGCCAATTGTTCCAGCTTGGTTATCTAATTTGTAGCCTAAATCCACCTCATTCTACCTGTAATTTTAAGGTAGTCTATGTTTTTTGTTTCAACACAGAATGTTCAGTAATTCCACAAAGAATGTAACTTTAAGATACATTCATAGTTTAGTTTTCTACATACAGTAATGGGATATTTACTGTCATTAACTTCCCTCTTGTATTGTCTTGATAATTCACCAAAATACACCAACCCATTTGAAAAACTAAAGGACCCTATTAAGATGCCAAATATCTAAATCTATGTTGAATCCAAGCACCACCTTTCTCTCTGCTTTGGTTTTATAGGGTATGAGCAGAGAAGAAGGAACAAAAGCAGCACATACTAATGCCATGGACCAACACAGCAAATCCATGTTATGTCACCCCACTTGTTCAGAATCAAAACACATGCAAAGGTCGCCTAAAAAGTGGGACCCTTAGTATACCATCTCAAATTTCCCACATGTAATCACATGATGGGTATGGAATGCCCAAACCCTTGTCACAAACGAACCACCACACAAAAAAACACCACACTGTTCCTTTGCACCAAAGAGACACCACCAATCCACAACCCTCTTTTTTTTCCCTCTTTTGCAAGTCAAGTTTTCAAACAAAGAACACCAAAAACTAAAATCATTCATTACCCAACTCAAACCCCCAAAACTTTTTAAGCCGAAAAGGACACAAGCCACCACAAATGCCAACTTACACAGATAATTTAAATTACAAAGGGGCATTTTGGCCAACAAAAGTACCTACCTTTAACAAACAACCTCTTTCACTGGTTTATCATACACCTTCTGCTATATATACCCTCTCTCTCTCTGACATCAATTCCAAGCACTTTACTACTCCCTACAATTGATTCCATGGCAGAGCTTGAGAGTCCTTCTGTTATGCCTAAGTTGATATCTTTTCTCTCTTCTCTGCTCAAAAGGGTTGCTGAATCTAATGATCTCAACCACCAACAACAACTCCACCAAAAGATCTCAGTTTTCCATGGCTTGACCTGCCCCACCATCTCCATTCAGAGCTATCTCGAGAGAATTTTCAAGTATGCAAACTGCAGTCCTTCATGCTTCATTGTTGCATATGTCTATCTTGATCGCTTCACTCAAAGGCAACCCTCCTTGCCTATCAACTCCTTCAATGTGCATCGGTTACTCATCACCAGTGTTATGGTGGCTGCAAAATTCATGGATGACTTGTGAGTATCTCAGTATAATTAATCATCAAATCACTCATACATTTCCTTTTCTTATTCAAATCTGTGAGAATTTTAAAGCTTAGTCCACTCTGAAATTTCTGTGAGATGTTCTTTTCATCATGAGGTGAACATAATTGACATGGAATGGAAGAGCAAATTTAAGACAATTCTGCTGGGGGGTGCTTCAATTTCCTAGTAACAAATGGTTCTGATTAACATGGTGTGATGGGGTGTGATTAACAGTTAATCATGTGATTTAAGTATGTTGTGGTAATTTCTGAATGAAGTAAGTTACAACGTTTGTTGGAAGAGATCTTATGATCAGATCCTTTCAACCAGATCAGAGAAAAAACAATAGAATTGCTCAGTCATTCATTCCTGTGTTTGGAGATTGATGTTTCTCAGGTTGATTGTGAAATACTTCATTTCAGGAGAAAAACAAAAACAAAATTAAATCTGTAATAAACGCAGATCTTGCATGTTATTTTTTTTTTCCTGTAAAATTTTCATTTTCTACCATGATAATTCTCTGGTGCATAGTTTTAAATTGAAAACGACCATGTTTCTTAAAAGAATGTAGTCTTGCTTGTGAACACTACTATGTCCAGGCTGGCTTTACCTTGGAAAGAGACAACCCACCCATGTGACCCCACCACTTTATTGCATGTACGCAGCAGCTAACTTTTAAAGACAATCATGAACTTCCTGAAAAACAATGTCTCTACACAAATCTATGGTCGGATTTAGCACAAGACATAAAAGGAAATGCCAAACTCTTAATGATTATTGACTTGCTTGTTTCATCTCAAAAAATTTACATGCTATTCACCAAATTCCTCACTCTTTCACTTTTCTGTCACTCTTCAAATCCTCAGGTACTACAACAATGCTTACTATGCAAAAGTTGGGGGAATCACTACAATAGAGATGAACTTTCTTGAGGTGGACTTCTTATTTGGCTTGGGTTTCCATTTAAATGTAACCCCTGGCACATTCCAAGCTTACTGTGCACATCTCCAAAGGGAAATGTTGCTGATGCAGCCACTGAATTTAGCAGATTCTTCCCTAAGTTTAGGAAAATCACTAAAGGCACATTTATGCTTCAACGAGGATGAATCATCTTCACATCAAAAGCAACAACAATTAGCTGTTTGATTTTCTTGCATTTTCTCAATGCATGTAATCAGAACTCTAGTTGTAGATGTAGTGAACCTGTTATAGATTTGCAAATTAAATCATTTTGCTCCTTTCTTTGTGTCTTTAATTAGCTTTTTGTTTTCTGTTTCTGAATTCTGGTTGATTAAATTATTCGGTATTGTACAGAGTTACAGATAATTGTCTCTTCTTTACAGTCTGGCTAGATAAGTGTGGTATTTTAGTTCTTCTGATATAATAATCAATGGTTTTTCTTCTTCTTCTTTTCTTTTTTTTTTTTTTTTTTGTATGGTTGAGACCGATTCTCGTCCACCTTTGGATTCCATAGGGGATTTGCAAACTGCACTGTCACATAAACAAAGGGAAAGCTTTTAACAACATTTTGGACAAAAATGTGTGGTGAATGAGGAGTACATGGCCATTTTGGCCATTAGAAGACAAAAGAATGATGTGCACAGTTCAATAGATAGGTACTATTTTAATGAAACTCTGTGCTAGTCTACAAGGAATAGGGTCCAGGGATCAATTACAGATTCAACATGTTACTTCAATGGAAAAAGACTGATGAAACCTTAATTCCAATTGGCATGAAAAAAAACGATAATATAAAAAATACTATATACATGTTTCTATACTTCTGCTTTTCTATGCTCAAGTGGGAATATGAATTACTTGCATCTTTTTTAGAATATTCAAGATTATCTTGGGATTATACTTTATATGACTGTGCCTTGTCTCAAAAGTGTCTTTCACTTTGTATCCACACAAATTCTGTGAATTGTTAATCTACTGATAAATATATATATATATATATATATATATATATATATATATATATATATATATTTATACTTAGAAAGCGTTTGATACTATACTATGGTAGCTATACATCATAAGCATAATCACCGACATTCCATTCAACATCAAACAGAGAGTGCAAGGTAATTGACAGTTGGGCTAATTCTTCGGAAGTGAAGAAACATGTGCAATAAAGGTCAACCAGAATTAGTTGGCTGCATGTATATAGAATGAGACAGAGAAAGATAATGGTGCTGCTACTACCACCAAGTGGGAAATTTGACTGCTTGGTATAAGTTTTTTTCAATACATATATAACAATTTGAGTTATTAAAAGACTGTTACAACATCAACAAATCAAAGTGTATTTTTCCACAGTAATGATGTAACCGTATATTTGGAAAAGAAATAGAAAAAAAAAAATCCTTTTGTGCTTGACAAGATTTTGTAGATAAAGTTTGTTGTTTTAGAAACAATGAAAAGGTGAAGTGAATACAATAGAGAAGTGTGGGATTTTGGTTCATCTGAGGTGGTGAGGCTTAGAAGCATATGAATAAGTGTGAAATGTCTTAAAGTGATTTTGGTACATCAATCGATAATACTGATATTACAGTGTGAATCATGAGAACAATATTAAATATTAAATATGATTGAAATATATTTAAAAGATAATAAAGTAATTAGTTTAGAATCCATTAAAAATAAGTTTAGTATATTAAAATAGTGTTTGGTATTATGTATAAAACATGATTTTTCACCTTTACCGAGAAGTTTAAAATTATAATTTCTGTAGTATTCTTTTTAAAAATTAATATTATCGATGGTCACAATAATATCTAAAATCTGTTGAAAAATTAAAATTATTGTTAGACTACTAACTATCAAAAATCCATAGATAATATAATCGTAGATAAATTTTTATTAAAAGATAAAAAAAAATATTCATCGATAATTTAAATATTGTGATTTAGTTCTTCTTTTCCTTCTTCTTTATTTCTTCTTCATTTTATTTTTCTTTTTCATCATCTTCTTCTTTATTTTCTTCTCTTTCTTTTTCCTCCTCTCCTCCTTCTTTCTTAACAAAGTTGCCACTATTATTACTGTTGTTGTCACATTGTTGTCATCGCTGTATTATGTCGTCAGTCAGCCATTGTATGTAGTGTCTCCTCCTCCTCCACCTTCTCTTCTTCTTTCTTCTGTTTCTCTTTTCTTATTTTTCTCAAACATCTCTAATTAATTTATTAACATGGTTTATAATATTTGACAAAAAAATTAAACACCCATTTTACCAACTAATTTTAAAGATGAATTTTTAAAAAATTTAATTATTAACATATTTGTCAACGAATTTTACAATAAAATGTTAAAGCTCAAAACAAAAAATATAGTGTCATTTTATCGAGAGAGTTTACCAACATCAAAATTTCATTAGTAATAACAATTCGAGATATTCGAGATTACTCAGAATTTATAAAAAAATATCTATCGACAGATATTTCATATTTCGGTTAGTAATTCAAATTTTAATTTATTGATAGATTTTGTTGACAAATTTATTTTTATTGGTAAAATCTGTTAATAAATTTTATTTTACTAAGAATTTATTTCTATTAATAAAATTTTGTTAATAATTAAATAATTTATTATAATGATAACTTGATGCACTTTTTCACTTTTACGATAAGGGTCCAATCAAGTAAGAATGTATTTAATTTTATATTCAAACATGTTTTCTTTTGAAGTATAAAAAAATAGTTTAAATGTTATCAATTTGTTACTCCAAAAGAATCTTACAACTAATACTTCACTGCACAATGAACTAAAACTAGTTGGTAACACAAATTCTTTAATGTTTGCTTTTCTGTTGAACCAGTATTCTGTTTGAGATAAAATTAACATAAATTATGGATAGAAATCACATGTTCTATCCTATTATTCTATTATGTTATGTCTACCACTCCCTTCCAAATTAAAGTACACTATCGAATATCAGTTTCTACCTCCTTCCAGAATAGTTGGTAATTGCTGGATCTGCAAGTCATATATTCAAGAACATAATCATGTTCAGTAATTATTACATTCAGCAGCTTAGAAAATTCACAAGAAAAATAAGTTCAACCAATAAATAAATAAATTAAGAGGTTAAATTGCATAATTAATTATTGATAACATATCTGTCATAAGAAATTGGTATAATTGTAAATGATGATTAGTGAAGTGATTTTACAAATATGATCAGTTATAGTCTTTAATGTTCTATGATAATGTAGATTATAAGAGGAAGCCTGTTAAAAAAGAAAATCAATGATCTTAAACATTGTTTAATAATTTCTTAACAATAAATTTTCACGTCGGTCTTTTTGTTAGAAAACAACTTGGGCCTGAAACTTTTTTCTTCATTTTGTGCTACTTCTCTCTTTTTTTTCAGCCCAAGAAGCTAAACCAAGCAGAGTTCAAGCACAAAAGAACTAAAGAAAAGGATATGTTTTTTCCCATATAAATTCAAATTTATTTGATCATTGTTTTTTAATGACAAAAAAAGTAGTACAAAGTCAATAACACTCAAGTTAAAATATAAATTGAGAAATAAAAATTAATTATTCATAAAAGAAAACATTTTGCATTATTGGGAAGTGGAAAGTGGTAAGTTACAATTATAAAATTTAAAATTTATCAAAAATATATATTTTTTAAAATGGTACGAGAACAAAGAACTAATAAAAATAAGTCCTTATTTACTCAAGATCTTTTAGAGAAGGAATCCTATTAATTATACTTTAAACTTATAAAATTAGAATAAATTATGTCACTCGCGAACTTATAATTACTCGCAAAATCTTTTGAACTATAATAAATTGTGTTACTTATGAGTAAGAAGACCAAATTCGACGCTGAAATATACAAAAGTATGAACAAATTGCCACGACCAAAAAAATGTTTGTTGAACAACACTAATATGATGAAAGGAAACATGTATTCTGTTTATTGGTCTATTTGTTGGTGTTTATTATGCAAGTTTACCTTATTTTCACTATGGTTAGCTTTGAACCTTAATATGTTATTGTGTTTGTTCTTGGTGTTTATTGAGACAAGTGTTTATTGTGTTTGTTATGTTAGTACCAGAGTCCTAAACCTCCTTAGCAAAGAAGTGACAAGAGTGGTATCAGAGGCAAAGAAAGACACCAATGCAGGAAGGGACTTTGATAGTGATTGTTTTTAATATTTTGTATCGGTTCTCGAACCGAAGCATATTAGGGCGAGACTAAAAGAATAACACTTTTAGCCTCGGTTTCAAAATCGATATAAAAAGTCTTTCCTAACTAACATATAAAACCTTTTCTAATCCATGTAAAAAATCTTCGTTGCACTGGTGATCAAATTTCAAGCAATTAAATTTTAGTGTTTCAATATTTATTGTATTGGTAAATTTTCAATTTAAAATCGACATAAAGGAAAGGTGAATAGAGTCAATGTGAATACAAATTTAAATATAATCATTTATAACATATTATATAACATCCTTCCAATAACTCAACCATTGAATCCAATCTTCCTGGTGCAAAAATGCATCCATCAACAAACCTAAATTTATATGAGTTAAATATGTTTTTGGTCCCTTAAATTTTGGAATTAGTTCATTTTAAAACTTTGGACCAATTTAGTTCTTCATCTTTTGAAATACGTGGATTTAGTTCTTCTAATCAAATTTTATTAGATTTATTTGATATTTCATACGCATTTCATGATTGTATTTGAATTGTTTATACTATTTGATACATTTTTTGTTTAATGTTAAGTCAAATACTATTATGAAACACGTTTGAAATGTCAAATAAATTGAACAAAATTTGATTAAAATGACTAAATTCATGTATTTCAATAGATGAATGATTAAATTGATGCAAAATTTTGAAATTGACTAATTTTAAAATCCACCAAAAATTAAGGGACTAAAAACATATTTAACCCAATTTATATTCATGCACCATACCTTTAAATATAAAAAAGAATGTAACAGTTTCAATAAAAGTTTAACTTTATAAGCAAAAGGAAAAATAACTTTTTCATAAACTAGAACTAACTTATGAATAAAACCAAAAATTTAGAAAAATTGTATAAATACTCCTATAAATAATTAACTCATAAAAGTTACTTTTGATTTTTATTCTTATTTTTCTCACGTATAGAAAGAGTTTATAGAGAAAACCGCTTCTGGCAAATTCATAAACAAACATGGAATTCTTCTAGCACATAACATAGAATTTTTGAACTATCTCAGACCTATATAGTATCTACAATAAAGTACTTATACTGAAATGCAACAGTGCTGAAATAATAATCCATTGTGAATTTTAACAGTCACTGTTTCATCCAAAATCCATTCCAAACTATAGAAAAAACAAGGAAGTCCTTGCTAGTTTTGCACAAAGTCTGGTGGAGGCTGTGTGTCCTTCACAAAACGTTTCCTTAAGAACAAGTTGAACATAAGAACCAAAAATCTAAGGGCAAAGGGCCCAGCGGCAGCGATAAGGACATAGCGTAAACGGATAGCGGCCTTTGGAGAGACTGCAAAAATGGCTGATCCGTAACTCACACACATGGAAACACTGGCTGCCCATATCTCCAAATGGAAAGGAAACTTGTATGTGAGTGAGAGAATGATGAAGATGGAATTGGAAAAAGCCAAAGTGTTGAAGATGAGGAAAACATAGTAAGCTTTTTTGTCCAAAGCATATATTGCTTCTCCTGCTTTTTTATCACCCTCATTTTGTTGCCAAACTCCACCGGGAGGATTCACCGCAGCCTGAAATGTCACTGCAGCAACCAGAGCGAACACGATCAGAATAATGTTTCTTGTGTCGGTTGGTGTGTCTCTTTTTTCTTCATACTGAAAGTATCTTATCCAGTTCTTCCCTGTGCCTGGAAGAGTAACCATTTTTTTGCTTTGCCAAAGGTTATTATTCAAGCTGCTTAGTTCAGTGTCGTGTTTATAGACGATATTTCACAGGTTGGAAAAGTCCAAGAGAAATGTATTGGTGTTAATTTCTCATTGGAGAAATTTGATGTTGAATTTTGCAGCAAACAAAATGTGGAGGAAATTCCAATGCGCACGCCATGCAGAGGAACCACAGAATAGGGATAGGGTTTACCATAATGATATGAACAGTGGATAAGAATAAGACAAGAAGAATTATGGAAACAGATGCTACGTATAAATGGAACTATTCTCTAGCAATAATTTTTCTTAAAGGTTTACCAAAAGTCTTCTAGTAAGGACAATGTTTTGTGCATATATATATATATATATATATATATATATATATATATATATATATATATATATATATATATATATATATATATATATATATATATATAGTGTGAAAATAATATTATTAAGAATCTAAATATTCCTTGAAAGTGACCCATTGGTTACAAATAAAAAATTTAAATTAACAAAAAAAATTAAAAATACTTAATTTTAATATTTTGAATGGTTTAAACCTTCGGTTGATTTTAGTTTTTGTTGGAAAATTTCAATTAGGTTATGAGATTTTGATTAATCTCAATTGGATCATCTTTTGTAATAAGTGAAGTAATTTGATTCTTTCCGTTAGCACAATGATATTAACTCATGTGTTACATGTTAGTTCGTGGTTTATTTATTTATTTTTTAATTTTTCTTTTAAAAAAATAAATTTTGTCACGTGTCAAATGATGATTCTGTCACGTGGTAGTGACAATGTCACGTGTCACTGTTGGGACAAATGTCATGTGAAAAAATTCAATTTAGTTTTTGTATTTGTTATTTGTCTCAATCCAGTTCTCATATTTTTAAACTGGAGCAATTTTATTCATCTCCAAATTAAAACCAAATTTAACTTTTATATAGTGTTATAATGATATTTTTATTAAATATTTGTAACCAGGTTAATTTTATTTGAATTTATACTTTTACATGAAACTTCATTTAAATTTTTTTCAAATATTTATGTATCAATAATTTCAATACAAATGTTAGAGTTGGTTTAAAATTAACAATTTTATAAATTCAAATGTAAAATTTTAAATCGAAATTTAAATAAATTTTAATGTAAAATATAAATTTAAATAAATTTATTATTTTTAAAATATTTAATAAAAATATCATTATAATATTTATATAGAAGTTAGATAGGGTTTATCCTACCATGTGACAAAGTCATGTGAAATTATTGATATATAAATATTTGAAACAAAATTTAGATAAAGTTTAATGTAATACACTAAAAATATCAATTATAATAAAATTATCATTATAACATTTATATAAAAGTGAAATTTGGTTTCAATGTGGCTAGAGATGAAATTGCTCAAATTTAAAATAAAATTATGAATTAATTAAGACAAAATAGCAAATACAGAGATTAAATGGAGATTTTTCACATGACACTTGTCCCAACAGTTACACATGACACTATAATAGTGTCACGTCACACTACCTTTGTTATGTGATAGGACCCCTCATTTGACACGTGGCAAAATTTATATTAAAAAATTCAAAAAATTCAAAAAACATGAACTGAGACGTGGAACATGAATTAATGTGATTAGTACTACACTAACAGAAAGGACCAAATGGCAACACATTTTCAAAAATGATAATACAATTGAGATTAATCAAAATCTGATGACCTTATTGAAAATTTTGAACAAAAACGATGACCAACTAAGGGTTTAAACCTATTTTGAATCAAAGATTATGTCATGATTTATGATGTCAAAAATTTATAATTCATTAGATCACGAATGTAGGAGATATAGTAAGAAATAAGAAATACATAGGTTGAAAGACAAATGGAAGATTAATTTTGAATTTAGAGAAAAATTATATTGTGGAAAAGAAAAAAGTGGAGATAGAAAACAAAATTAACTTCCCATCTTTGTTGTTGTTACATGAACTCTTGTCACCTCAACGGATAACACGTAAGTCATACATCGATGAATGAAAATAGATTTTTACTTTGATGGATAGTACGAAAGTCACACCTTGGCGGATGGAAATAGTTTACTATCTCTGTGGGTAGTATGCAAGTCACACCTAAGGGAGTGGAAAAAATTTATCTCAACAGGTAGTATGCAAGTCACATATTGGTAGGTGGAAATAGTTTGCTATTTCGATGGTTAGTATGCAAGTAACACCTCCGTGGGTAGAAATAATTTGCTACTTCGCTGAGGCCTGACTTGCATACTATCCGTTGAGGTAGCAAACTATTTCCACTCACTGAGGTGTGACTTGCATACTACCGGTTGAGGTAAAAAAATATTTCCATTCATTAAGGTAATAATTATGTATTACCCACTAGGTAGCAAATTATTTCAAGCTGACAAGGTGTGATTGACATACTACCTGCTGGGGCAGCAAACTATTTCTACTCGTCAAGGTGTGACTTGAATACTATCCACCGAGGTAGCAAAATATTTCCACTCCATTTGAATGATAATTACGTATTATTCGCTAGGTAGCAAATTATTTCCACCCGTCGAGGTGTCACTTGGATACCATTCATCGAGGTAGCATACTATTTTCATCCATTGAAGTGTGACTTAGCACTACCAACCGATGTGGCAAACTATTTTCACCCGCAAAAGTGTGACTTGCATACTACTCATCAAGGTAGCAAACTATTTCCATCCATTGAGGTGTGACTTGCGTACTACCCGCCAAGGTAGCAAAATATTTCCACCCCATCGAGTTGATAATTGTGTACTACCTTCATAGGTAACAAATTATTTCCATCCGTCAAGGTGTGACTAACGTACTACTTATTGAGGTAGCAAAATATCACTATCGAGGTAGCAAAAACGTACTACTTACCTAAATAGCAAAGTATCGTTATCCTCTAAGGTAGCAAAAGCATACTACATGCCTAGGAAGCAAAACATCACTCCAATAAGGTAAAAAAAGTGTATTATTCGCTTAGGTAGCAAAGTATCACTACCAGTCGAGGTAAAGGTATCAAAGATGTTACTATCCATCGAGATAGCAAAATCATTACTACCCAATGAGGTAAACAAATATTAAACTACTCACTGAGCTAGAAAGCTATCAAACTACTCGTCGATGTAGCAAAATCAATTATACCTATAGAGGTAGAAAAATATTAAGTGTCCACAAAGATAAAAAATTAAAACTTACAAATATATAGACACACTCCGCTAGATTGCACCAAACCAAAATTACAAGTCTCTTCACTCATCTTGTAGAACTAAGTTTGGGAGCTCATGTACATATTATTCTTGTAATAAATACAATTATACTATATCACAAAGGATAAAGATATTTTAACCCACTTTTTTGAACCAGCTTCTAACCTATTATTTCAATCACCATTAGACCATCTATTTTGATTTTTTTTAGTGATGTGATGTGATGATCTTATGGTGATTGAAGTGCTGGGTTAAAAGTGGGTAAAAAAATGAGTTAAAGTATCATTGTCCACAAAATATTACATACTATTACGAATATAATATGTCATAAATCTCATTGAATATATAATTGATATACACATATAAAAATTACATATTAAATAAAATATAATATGTCAATCAATAATATTAATAAAGTATAATTTTTCGATCAATAATATTAATCATTCAATTATATCAACTATCCACAACTTCTTACAAATATGACGCAATACCACATAGAATAATCATTCTTTCATAAAAAAATATTCTATAAATAAATCCCTTTCTTTGATAATAACATAACTTCCACTTTTTTAAACTTTAATAGTATCATATGCCAGAGAGAATATTATATGACTCAAAACACATATCATATGTAATATTTATAGTACTCTATTATTTTACAGTTACAAAGAAAACGGAAAACTTAATATTGAATACAATATTAAAATTTCTACACCATAGTGGTTTAAAATGTGTGTTACATTTTACATGTGGATAATTTCTCCAACAATTTTTCTAGGCACGGCTAAAAGAAAAACGCATATTGGGATACAATGTCATATGATGCACGTGACTTTGGTTTCCTAACGTAGGTGGATAAAATATTTCACCCTTACACGATAATTTATAATTTTTTAATATATTTGGTTAAATATTATATAAATAGATAGATTAAAATAAACTAGGAATATGAACGGGTCATATTTTAAAAATATGATTTTTTTTTTCATTAAAGGTGACAATTTACTGTTCTAATTTTTAAAATACTTAAATTTTGTTTCAAAACACGACTTTAATAGCTATTCAAAAAATAAAATTAAAAGTAATAATCTTATATACAAATTCTTTTTTTGAAAAAAATAAATTGAAAAAATATTTATTATAAATAATGTTTGAAAATACTGCTTACACGTAACTACCTTATTTTATTTATACTAATATTTTTAGTATATCCTTTCAACTAGGGATGGCAACGGGGCGGGGCGGGAACGGGTTTCGCTATCCCATACACATCCTCGCATAAAAAATTCATCCCCATCCCCATATCCAAACCCAGCGGGTATCAAACTTTTTTCTCATCCCCATCCCCACCGGGTAACGGGTATAATCTCGTACCCATACCCGTACCCGTGTTCTAACTACTTCAATATTAATTTTTATAAAAGAAAAAAAAAATTACGGTAAAGAAAACATAATATTATGAAATATTCAATATTAGGAGGATTTTCTTCGATGCCAAATACCTTAAAATAAATTATAATTGTTTACATTTTATATTAGAATACCAAATAAAATTTCATGTGAACCAAAACATTTATTAAATTTGCAAACTACAACATTGATGAACTTAGTTGATAAAATTAAAAAATATTTCAAAAAAATATAAAAGGAAAAC
>Ga0214542_1003113_pt1 | contig 34178 bp, 16 predicted proteins | sample CNSS1metaG_FD_160096 | JGI IMG/M metagenome (GOLD analysis project Ga0214542, IMG submission 160096) | Root nodule microbial communities from cowpea collected in UCLA plant growth center, Los Angeles, California, USA - CNSS1 | ecosystem: Host-associated > Plants > Roots > Nodule | place: USA...
CATATATATATATATATATATATGATGCACAGATACGATATGTGTATCGAATATGACACATATCTGATACGTCGATATGTTTATTTTTAAAATAATAGGACGATACGTGATAGATACATGATATATATAAATAAGAAAAAATGTTCAATAATTCTTACAAAACATAATAAATATATGATTGTTAATGTGTGAATCCAAATTTTCTAATTAGAGACCAATTATTTGAGTAGTCAAAACCTTGTAGCTAATGTTAGTGACCAATTTAAAAATCAATTCATCATTAAAACTATTTTAATTATCTTAGAAAACGATTATAATTTTTTGAAACTATTTTAGTTGTCAATTTGATCACTATATAGCGACTAATTATTTTTTATCATTTAAATTGGTCACTATTCAAAGATTTTATTGTAGTGTACTACTACTTTATAAATTAGATATTTCATTGAATAGTATCCTTAAAGTATCCTAAAGTATCCTAAAGTATCGGACGTGTCAGATACGGATACGTTACCCAAGTTGAAGTATCAGTGCATCATAGATATAAATATATTGATTTGAGAATTTAAAATTTAAGAAATTTAAATTAATTTATCTAAACAAATATTTAAACTTAAGTAATTCAAGCTTTAAATCCCTTGAATTGTTTTTTTTTTCACTACAAAAAATTATCTTATTAACAATTATTTTTAGTGATCAAAAGTTGTTAGTCTTACTGTAGTAACCAATTTAGATACCAATTTATAAAATTAAATATTATTAGTTTCTAAAATAGTCACTATTATGAATAAAAAATTATAATGTGTTGCTAAATTGGTCATTAATTAATTCAAGACTAATTTAGAAGTCAATTCATTTGGGAGTACAAATCTTGGTAGCTAATGTTTAGTGACCAATTTTCTTTGGTAGCTAAATTTTAGAAACTAATTTAGAAATCAATTATAATTTTTTATTTATAATAGTAATAATAATTTTTTATTTTATAAATTGGTATCTAAATTGGTCAGTATAGTGAGTAACAACTTTTGATCACTAAACTTAGTTGTTAATGAGACATTTTGTTGCGGTGTTTATTTCTTTGCCCAAACCCAAAGGGAAATGAGCTTGAAGGTAATGTGACATAGAAAGTTGATCAATTTTTCTTCAAAACATATTTTGTCAAAATGATAGTTTTTTTTTTTCAAATTTGATACTTTTTGAACTTTGAAAGAAAAAAAAAACATTTTTCTATTTTCCTTTTCCCATTTGAAAGAAAATTCTGATTTTCTTTTTAAAAACAAGACCAATGATAATGCAAGTATATATATTATATATATTTTGAGTTTCATAATAATATTGTGGACACTAGAAAGATAAGTAGAGCATGTAGACTTAGAATGAAAATAGTGGAAATCACAACCTTGTGTTTGTTCTTTGTGGTGTCACCATGCCTTCCAACACATACTCAGAATTTGTGGTCATTTTTCTTCTTCCATCTCTTCATTTCAGTGGCCGACCACACAAACAACATCAATTTTTGGAAGGATGACTACAAAAATTTAATTATATAAAAATTTATTTGAAGGTAAAAAAAGAAAACGTTTGTTTTAGAAACTATTTTAGACATTGAGGATTGTTAGTCTTCATGTTATTTTTTATGTTATTTTTTAGAAAGACTCTTTTTTGGAATTATTTTCTTAAATTAACGTTAGCATACTTAGAAGATGAAGAGTTACTAATATAATCATCCATTTTTTTTACATATTTATTATTTAGGAGAAAAATAACATATCTTAATACCCCCAATTCTTTTTATACATTTATTATCTGATCTCAAAAGAAAAATAGGAGAGATAACGTTAACGTTTAGTCTTTTTAAAATATAGAAATCATGTTATATAAAAAATAATAATTAATCATTATTTATTATTATAAATATAGGGGGAAAATGTTATTGAGCATTTTCATTATATGTTGCATGTATATAAACGCTAATTCCTAATTCACAGTGTTGCCATGCATTAGGTATTAGACTTTGTTTAATGTCTTATATTTTGCATAATTATTTATGAAACTTACCATGTAAAAAGGAACCCCAATTGTAATTGTAATTATAATAATATAAATAGAATTCATATATGAATAATAATATTTTGACCGTTCAATTTTGATAATTTTATTTTATAGTTTAAGACAATATTTTTTAAGTGATTTTGTTGGAAAATGAGGTGTAAACCTCACCTTACAAGCCGATTTTGTAGGGTTGAGTTAGGCTTAAAGTCTACTTCTAACATAGTATTAGAGCCATTGTTTAAAAAAAAAAAACTATCCTAGCGAGATTTTTTGAATATTTTGTTCCGCCCGCTATCGAGCCGTTAACGGATTACCCATTAATTTCTAGTCCCACGCACACCTCACCTTACAAGCCGGTTTTGTGGGATTGAGTTAGACTTAAAGCCCACTTCTAATCGATTTTGTAATATAATAAATATTTTTTTATTTGTGAAAATAAAAAAAATTTTTATAAATATATTTATTAAAAATATATTTTTTATATATATATATATATATATATATATATATATATATATATATATATATATATATATATGAACAAGTGGGTTGTGGAAATTTGTGACATGTTTGATCTGTTCTTATCTGATTTTGTGGAAAGAAATTTAATATAATTAATAAGTAATTTCTCTTGACATATGAATATGGGTATGTATATGTAGGGTTCTACTTTTTTTGTTGGGACCATATGATGAATAATGATTGAAGATGATTAGATGGTCATTTGTGTATGTTGGTGCTCCACTTGAAGGTGTATCAGACTCCACAACTCTGTTTCCAATTTAACAAAACATCATATTACTATCATCTTAAGATACGATTACGTTTCTTCTTATCTGTTTTTATTATTATTATTATTTGTTCTTAATACATTAATTTGTGACATCATTTGTGTGTGAGAGAGAAAGAAACAGTTGATCCACATTTGGTTTTCTCAATTATTGTCACTGTGCATTTTGTGGATTCATTTTGTACACAATGTTCATTTTTGGGTTTATTTGGCATTGTTTTGTACATACAATGTGGTCTTCGTTTTGTTTTTTGCTACTTTATGTTTGATGAGTCATTGAGGGGTGGGGTATTTTTTTTTTCTAGCTTTTCTTCTCATTCTATAGGTAACTTTATGCTATTTTTTGCTAATTAAAGATCAACATTCCTTTTATTAACTTTTCCTATAGAGTATTTATAGAATAAACAAATTATAATAGATTTTTGTTATATATAAAATTAAGACTTTCTTTTTTACAATAAGTTCATTATAAGAAGATTATTAAATAGTAATCAATTTTTTTTTTAAAAAATTAACTATTATATTGATTGACTAAGTTGGATACTATTTTTATATTAAAAGTTATTGGTATTAAAAATAGTATATATTATATAAAAAATTATAATTGATTTGTAAATTTAAATTAATTTTTAACATAAGCTACCAAAATTTTAATTTTTTTTATCGGCACTATTATTATGGATCCTAAATTAGTCTTTATTTTTAATTATAATTATTAGATATACCAGAATAAGACCTTAAATAAAGACTAAGGAGGTTTTCAACACTTAAAAATCTCTCACTACTTAAAATTTCAGGTTTCAAAACAAATAATATGTTGAATACGATGATTCTCCCTAATAATATTATCTTAATAACTTGAAATCGAAATGCATTTTAAATAAAAATAACATTCGCTGAATTTTATATTGATTAATCAATTATATGAAAATATATTTAGAATGATGATTCTAAAATATAAATAATGTAAACTAAATTCTACAATAATTATTTCAAAATATAAAAAATACATTTTAAAATAATTATTCTAGGTACTCGACTCTGTTTATTCAATTTTTTTTTTTTTTCAGAAATAGTACCCTAGAATAAGAATAAGATGTGATTAAGGAATGAGTGTGCCCTTTTTCTTATCCAACCTCAATTTGATTTAGTCATTTATTTGAAATCGAACTCAACTCATATATGAATCAATATTTAATTAATTTAACTTTTATAGTGTAATATTCGGATCTTAACATTATATAAAACCACCATTTCGTTGCTTTGAGTATAATTAGGCTTGAATCTCTAAAGTATATGTTGGATTTTAAGGTCCGAGAAAAAATAATTTAGAGGAAAAAATTCCATTAAAATATCAAATCATCCTCAAAAATGATGAATATTTCACATTAATAACATAGTGACAAAAAAATGTGTTTTTAGTCATTAGGAATTTACAAACTAAAATTTTATATTTTTCACACTACTAAAAAAAGTTCATATTTTCTGCCAATTTTATTTTGAACATTTTTTAGGAAATACTTACCAATTTTGTTATAAAAAAAATTGTAAGAAATTACTACCAATTTTTTTGTAAAATATTTTGTATAAAACACTTTTCGCAACAAATTTTGTAGAAAATACTTGCAAATTTTATAATTTTGTAAGAAATGATTACCCATAAAAAACTTACCTGCTAATTAAAATCCTTAACAAAAATGACAGAAAAAAGTCTTTTCTTGTAAATATTTTTAACAAATTTACAAGAAGAATCTCATATAATACGAGAATTTCTAGTATACATATTTCCATTTTTAATATTTATGTAATTTTTAAAAAAAACTAATCTCCACCACTGTCTCATTTCTTGGTGTTCATAACATGAAAGAAAAACATAAACATGTTCTAAAATATTTAAAGTTTGATCCTTTCCGGTCTTCTACGTAAAACTTTACAAATATTTTTTTAAAATATAATTAAATAGTGTAATGTTACAAAAAGTGCTATCAATTATTGTCAACTTATATAAGTGTATAACCTCCACTAGTTAGTTTTGTGAGAATACTTAGAGAAGTGGGTCACTTGCAAATAATGAATACAAAAGGGTAACGAAATAATTAATTCATAATCTGTAGAGATTCACAAACTAGATGCTCAAATTCCCTTGGAATATTTTGAAACGAAATCATTATTCTAATGAGAATATATACATTTTTTTTTCAAATGAACTTAGCTTGTTTTCTTAAAGTATACATGGAAGTTTGGTCGATGTTCTTCTCCTTGATCTATTGGTTTACTTTTAGTGATATATTCTCGGTTGGTTTTGGAACATTGAAATCACCAGACTAAACTTTATCCAACCTTTTTCTTTTCAGAATCCAATATATTTTAGCATGGTTAAGGGAACAAATAATATACCCTTTGATTCCATTATACATATTGCGATTTGTTAATGAAAGATAAAAAAAATGTACACTCATACTATAAACAAGTTTTATACTTCTATTCAATCATAAACTTAATTACGTCCATATTTTCCATCAATTTTTTTCTATTATCTCTGTAGTGAACCTTTCAAATATATAATCACAGTATGGGGTTATGATTATATATATATATATATGATATTAGTTTTATACATATAAGTTATTTGACATTACTGTTAACTCAAAATTTAAGGTAATGTAGTTTCGAGTCTTTATTTTTATATGTGTTTAACTTTGTCTATTATATCCAATGTGTGACTTTTGACTCACTCTTATACTATTCTCAACACTTATTTGTCATAATAATCACTAAAATTTTAGCGGATTGTCTTATTTGTCAAAATAACAACTTAGACTTTTAGTGATATATTTTCGGTTGGGTCTTTTGAAAGATGATCCTTAAAGAAATACATCATCAATAAGACGCAACTTAAAATCACATATCAAAGATTAACACTATTCTCAATCTAAAACTTTAAAATAATATTTTTATCCTTATATGGTATTCAAGTCTTATTTTTAATCGATGTAAGACTTAGATCTCCGATAAATAAAGCCATGAGTTTGGAAGCAGCGTTGTATGGTTATCGACCTGCCTCCATGAAAGTGATTCCTACGTCCACCCCACTAGACAAGAAAGGCCATCATGAAATTTAAACATTATATGACGTAGACAATTGATTCCATGTTGGTATAAATACTAGGTGCCTTCTAATGCTATTCCTAGGAACAAACACAATCCTTCATTATTCTTCTTCTTCTTCCCATTATGCTACACTAGTCTCATTTTGGTTATTATTTGTTTTCACTCTTTTCATCCTCTCTCCAAATTCTCCAAAAACAGGAACCAAAATGGTGACGAAAAGGCTTAGATGTTGTGCAAACTTCCTCGAGAACTCCAAACACCACTTTGCCATGATCGCTCTGCAATTTGGCTATGCAGGCATGAACATCATCACTAAGGTTTCCCTCAACCGTGGAATGAGCCACTATGTTCTTGTCGTTTATCGCCATGCCTTTGCCACTGCTGTCATAGCTCCATTTGCCTTCATCTTTGAAAGGTTCATATGCACTTTTCTTAATTTAAACAACAAAAGCATTGCAACATTAATGCTAATGTCTGGTTCCAATTTCCACAGGAAAGCTCAACCAAGGATCACTTTCAAAATTTTCATGCAAATTTTCATCCTTGCTCTACTTGGGTTAGTTCCATCATTCTATATATATAGATATAAAGAACTAAATACATTGATATTATGAATAAGTTGCTTATTACTACTACTGTATATGAACAGGCCTGTGATTGATCAAAACTTCTACTATGCTGGGTTGAAATTAACATCTCCAACTTTCTCTTGTGCAATGAGCAATGTGCTTCCTGCTATGACTTTTGTAATGGCAGTTTTATGCAGGTAAAAGTTTATAACCGGGTGCAAACCTCCGTTCTTAAAATTGAATTAGTTTTAAAATTCACTTCTTAACGGAAATAAAAATCATCTATTTTTTTGGTTTCTCCGTGTAAATTGATGATTTTGTAAAATGAGTGAAGGATGGAGAAGTTGAACATGAAGAAGGTGAGGTGCCAAGCAAAGGTGGTGGGAACATTGGTGACTGTGGGTGGAGCCATGGTGATGACCTTGTACAAAGGACCTCTGGTGGAAATGGTTTGGAACAAACATGCCCACAACAACCAAACAACTAATGCAACAACAACCAATAATAATGTTGCAACACCTTCAGACAAAGATTGGCTCATAGGTTCCATTCTCCTCATCATTGCCACACTTGCTTGGGCTTCCCTCTTTGTTTTACAAGTAAGAAGACCACTTCAAAATGGGAAACATTATTTGTTTTGTATGTGTTTGTGTTTGCATTGACACTACGTAATAACGAACATTGATTTTTGTTTTTTTTCATGTTTTGTTGAACAGGCGAAAGCTATTGAAACCTACAAAAATCACCAGCTAAGCCTCACATCACTGATATGCTTCTTAGGCACTATTCAAGCTATTGCTGTTACTTTTGTTATGGAACACGATCCATCGGTTTGGACTATTGGCTGGGATATGAACTTGCTTGCTGCTGCATATGCTGTAAGAATAATACTATTTATTTTTGAAAAATGATACTATGACTCTCATTTCTTCATTCTCATATTTTATTTTTTGACATGATTTAGTGTGAGTCATTGATAGCATGCATCATTCATAGAATCAATGACTCACACTAAGCCACATCAAGAAGTAAAAGATGAGAATCAAAAAATTGGAGTCATAATATCATTTTTTTTATGCTTTTATAATATAATACCTTTTTTACTAATACAAATAATGACTTTTAAATGATGATAAGAAGTGATAAATTTTATTAGTAATGATAATCCACTGTAACAGGGATTGTTATTTAATTAGTAAGGTTCTTTCTCTGATATTATTTTAATGATTTTTGTGTTAGGGGATTGTTTCATCAAGCCTATCATACTATGTTCAAGGGTTGGTGATTAAGACGAAAGGGCCTGTTTTTGCAACTGCATTTAGTCCTCTCATGATGATCATTGTAGCAATCATGGGTTCCTTTATCCTTGCAGAACAAATTTTTCTTGGAGGGTAAATCTCTATCATCATTTTTGTTCATTTTTTCTTCCACCCACTCATCAATGGAAACCCTTTCTCACAAAAATAATTACTTTTTAAACTTCAAGAGAAAATATTAAAAAAAAAACAGTTTTTCAAAATAAATTAGGTCAACTATGCACGAAAAATGAAGTAAAACCACACAATGTCTTTAACAATTTGTATCATTAAAAAAAATCAAATTAAACCACTAATTTTACTTGGCTTTGTTGGCTTTTGCCTCGCACTAACTATATACATTTCAATGTTGAGACAAAATTTTGTCTCTTAAATTCTATCAATGGAATCCAAGGTATATATACATATATTTAAACCCAAAAAATCTCACAACTAAAAGAATATACATAATGGGGACAAATTATGAACCCTAATTTAATATACCCAGTTGCACGAAGAATGTTCAATGAATGTTATTACCTTTTCTTTATCCCCAAAAGAAATTTAACACTTATATTTAACATGCATAACATTACCTCCTAATTACACCTATAAATCGTTTACTTAAGAAAAAATACACAACATTTTGTACACCTATATATATATATATTACGACCTTTTATGTACCACAAAGATTATACACAGAGAAAGCATATATATTATTAGGACCACCATTGTGATCACATTTTTAAAAGAAAACTAGTACAAGTAGCATAAATAAACAAACTTTTGTTTATAAAAAACAAGGTTTCCCAAGTTATTATTTAAGTGATCATGGTCGGTTACATATATAATTTTATTTATTTATTTATGAAATGATGACTCTTTTTGTAACTTTGAAGAGAAATTGAAAGCATAAATTTAAGAATTATTTAAAAATGAAAAAACAAAGATCTTTGATTCCTAATAATGATGCACTAAACTTATTGGAGAATGAATTTGACTTTGTGGGTGCAGTGTTGTTGGTGCGATCTTGATCGTAATAGGGTTATACTCGGTTCTTTGGGGAAAGCACAAAGAAGAAGTGGAGAATAATAATAATAATAAAGTGGTGGAGAATATTCCCTTGCCTTTGAAGGGTGCAATGGTTGAAGCAAATAATAATCCAGATTCTTCCAACAACATTTCTTCACTTATCATTAATGTCACCACTGAACCTCCATTCAAATCTAACAGTTAATTAACCAGAAAAAAAAGTGAAGACATAAGAGCTAGTTGAAATGTGAATAGAGAAGGCTTTTTGTTTTTCTTCTTGTATTTTCATTTCTTTTATCTCATGTTTTCTCTTTTGTTGATGTCTACTATCTATCAGAAAATCTGATTAATAAAAAAAAAATCTGATAATCGTGCTTTCATTTAGTTTTAATACAAAGTTTTGACGATTTTGAATTATATTGTAAGTGCTCGATAAATTTAAAAGTTTTTAATTAAATCTTGGGTTAAATATGTTTTTGATATCTTAAGTTTTATTGAAATTCGGAATTAGTCTTTCTTTGAAATTTTCAACTAATTTAGTCTATCATCTTTAAAAATACGTGAATTTAGTTATTTTAACCAAATTTTGTTAAGTTTATTTGACATTTTAAGCACATTTTATGATAGTATTTGAATTGTTTACATCGTTTGATACATTTTCTCTTTAATGTTAACTCAAATATTATCATAAAATGCGTTTAAAATGTCAAATAAACTTAACAAAATTCGATAAAATAAACTAAATTCGCGCATTTCTAAAGATGAAAAACTAAATTGGTATAAAGTTTCAAAGAATGACTAATTTCAAAATTCACTGGAACTTGAGAGACCAAAAACATATTTAACCTTTGAATCTTTAATAAATTTTTATAGTCTATTGAGTATTTAATACCATAACTTTTTTAATTAATCATCTTGTAAACTTAGTGATGTAACTATTATATGGTTAACTCGATAATTGTTTTCACATGAATTTGACTTTTTTTCATTTGTACTCTCACTAAAATAGCTCATGTTTTTATGACGATTTTGAAACCATCATAATTATAAATATCATAAAAATTTACAATTTTTTATGACGGTTTTAAAACTATCATAAAATGTTCATTTTCTATGTTTTTTGTAAAAAATCTCCAATAATGAAAAATGAGGCAGATTTGTTTGTAATAAATTTTGTTTTGTAATCACTAGGTACTAATTATGAATTATAATAGATATTGATAAATCATGAAGTTTATCTCTATATATCTTTATTTGTGTATTATTATCGTCTGAACAATCTTGGATTTTATTTTTTCTACTAACTTTCCATTTTAATGGAAGCTGACACCCTGATTCAGATTCCACTGAGGGTGATAGTGGTTTGAACTTTTTGTGAATTGATATGTAGCATTGTACATTGTTATATGAATGAATATCATTTGAAAATCCATATATCTATATACTTGGCATGGTTTGGATCACATGTATGTGTGACATGCTATAAATTAAGGTCGTGAAATTAATTAATAGTTACATTTAAAATTTAATTATGTAATTATAAAGACTGTGAAAATCGTATTGGAAAGAGGAGTGATGATAGAAATTTTGAGTGACGATTGTAATAAACTAGTTGGGTTAGTTATGTTGGGCTAAGAGAAAAGGAAAGCAAAAGAATGAATGGGTGTAGTTAGTGATTCATGTGGTACAAATAGCACAATCGTTCTCTCTTTATTCTTTTGAAAAAAAAGAAGAAGAACATTTTTGGTCTCTCTTCTTTACCTTCATTCTCCAAAATCTTTAAGAAAAATGTAGAACAACATCCAGTCTTGAAAAATATTACAACATAGTATCTTTTCAGTAAAATCATAAGTAAAATTTCAATTAATTAACACAATCTCTGAAAATTAATTTTTATCCTCCAAAGCAGAATTTTGATTCTCCGTTGAGTTTTTTTTTTTTCTTCTACTGTATCTTTATAATACATTTATTACAACTAATTTTGACATTTTAAAATATTAAAAAATATTTAAAATACCAACACAATATACTTTTAACGCTTAATAGAGAACAACACCAAACAAACCAATAAAGAGTTTGGACTTTCCAAAACATAATCCAACGTGAGTTTTTTCTTTTTTTATGTATTTAAAGACTTTTTATTAACTCTCAAGTGCTCTTTTAAAGGATAATATAAGTGATTCTCACATAATGTGTTTGTTTTTTCTGTTATGCAAGGATTATGAAATCTCTCATTGACATATGACTATGTTTGTGATGTCACATCATCACATATTTTTCGTGACTCGTTGATGCGATTGATCCATATACTTTGTACAACGTTTCTCCTAAAATATATGTATTGGTTTGCATAATATTTTTTTGTCTTCATCACTACCATATTCCTTCCCAAGATCTTCAAGATCTTATCTTTAATATAAACCTTACGCATGAGATTATGTAATTGTCAATATGCAATAGATGCAATACATTCCTTGAAGTACTTCACATTTCGTACCCTTTGATGATGAATGAATAATATGAATCAAGTAAATTACGGAGTAAAAACTTTGCATGTTCATTTTTAACTACATTAGAATTTGTTATTGAAACTAGAAAAATAAAGTACTCAAATAAACTATGATGCACCAATACTTCAACTTGGGTCATGTATCTGTGTCCGACACGTATTCGTATCCGAACTTTAAAATATTTTATCGATACTTATCAGTTAAGTATCTATTAAAAATTATTGGCAACTAAAATAGTTCTAAAAAATGATAATTAGTCTCTAAATTGATAATTAAAATATTTTTTATTATGGATTGATTTCTAAGTTGATCACTAACATTAGCTAACAAGATTTTGACTACCAAAATAATTAGTTTCTAAATTAGTCATTAACATTAGCTACCAAGGTTTCGGCTACCAGAATAATTAGTGTATAAATTGGTCTCTAATTAGGAAATTGGTCTCTAACATATTTTTGGTTACTAAAATTGGTTATTATATTTAAGAATTTTCTTATAGTGGTACTTTTATGATGACAATAATTTATATTTTTTATATTGATAACTTTAATACATATAGTTTTAATTTGGATTAACACAATAAAAATCATATATTTATTATGTTTTTAAGAATTATTGTACACACTTTTCAATATTCATATATCGTGTATCTATCACGTATCATATCCTATTATTTTCAAAATAAACGTATCGACCTATCGGATAATTATCATGTTGATACACGTATCGTATCCGTACATCATAGTTCACTGATGTAGACTCATTCAAATCATGTCAAGTGATTTAACTTCCTACAATTCAATTAGAGTATCACAGATCTTTCCCATAGCATTTTTTTTTCAATATTGGACAAATTTGTCTCCATCTTTTGCTAAATACAAATTTATGATATATAATATTGTAATTGATTTCGTTCCATATTATTAAGTTAATAAGTCATTAAAGAAATAATATATCATGATTTTAATGACTTTAGTTATTAGCAAGATAGTAGGTTAAGATATTAAATAATGAGAAACTAAAAGATATTCATACATCAGGTTGTGTAAGTATGTACATGAATAAGTAATGAGTTGAAAATGAATTTTACAATATTACTTCTCATATATAATATTTTTCAAAAAAGTGTCAAATGTGACATTATTCCAAAATTATTAAAAAAATGTACTAGATGTAAACATATATTCTCTAGAATAAGAATATATTTATCAATAATATTCTTTTCTTAATAGAGAATAAGTTTTGGCTTTTATATATATATAATTACTAACAAATAAGGAATATAGTTTGTTGGTAATAACAAAAATTGGTCGAAAATGATAAAATTTGTTAATCACTTGAGTTTTAATTTGTTTTCAAGCCACCTATTTTCACCTTTATGTCTGTTATTAGATTATTGCAACTTTCTAGCCTCTTCATGCAACTCATTATATACATCAAGTAGTTTATAGAACTTGCTTTCATAGCTTTCATCAATGGATTCAAGATTACTTACACTACTGACAGAGGATTTTGTACCAGCCATCAAACATAGATTTGTTTCTTCTTCATGGCTTTCACTTGAATCACTAGAGGTGTTGGAGTCATTGTCCTCCCAAGCAATATATGCTTTCTTCACTCTCTTAGACTTGCTTGTAGCTTCACTCTTTTCCTTCAATTTCTTTTTGATCTTGAGAATTGGACAATCAGGTTTGATATGACCAGATTTGCCACACTCATAGCATGTTGGAGTGCTAGGTGAATCTTGCCTCTTGGAAGGGAATCTTCTATTTCCTGCAGCTACTGATTTTGCATTAGACTTATTTTTGTACTTTAAAAATCTTGAAAAATGTTTTACCATTAGATTCAGTGTTTCAGAATCAGAATTTTCATCTTCCTGATATGTTTTATCTTCAACTTTGCTGGTTTTGCTTTTGCAGCAGCTTTTAAAGCAATGTTTTGCCTTTTCTCTCCTTCCTCTTCCTCTTTTAGTCGTCCAAGTTCCAATTCATGTTCTCTTAGTTTTCCAAAGAGGGTTGCCATACTCATTGTGGTGAGATCTCTTGATTCTGAAATTGTAGTGACCTTAGGCTGCCATGCTTTATTCAGACTTTTCAGTATTTTAATATTCAGTTCTTCCTTTTCAAAAACATTTCCCAAGGCTATGAGATGATTCACAATATGAGTGAATCTTTTTTGCACATCATAGATTGCTTCTTCAGCCTTCATCCTAATCATTTCATACTCCTGGATTAATGTGTTCTTTCTAGCTCTCTTGACTTCATCCGTGCCTTCATGAGTCACCTCTGACACATCCCACATTTCTTTGACGGATTGAAAAATTTATACCCTATAGAATTCATCCAATGTTAGTGTAGATGAGATTATATTTTTGGCTCTCACATCATAATGAGTACGTTTATTTTCATCAAGAGTCCAAGATAAGAAATCTTTAGGCATAGTTTTTCCTTCCACATTTTTTGTAGGTATGAATGGCCCATTTACAATAGTATCCCATACACCTTTATCAACGGATTCTAAAAAGATTTTCATTTTGATTTTCCAGAAGGGATAATTATCTCTAGAGAATAAGGGTGGTCTGTTTATTGAAGCCCCTTCAGAAAATGTTTGTGAAATATTGGCCAACTGTCAGGATCTAATCGACTATGGATTCGACTAACCAACTATGGTGCCACTTGTTAGTTTTGATGCACCAATATTTCACAACCAAGACGGGGGGGGGTGAATTGGTTTTAACAAATTTTGCACAGTTTTAGCAATTTCGAAACTGTTTGTTAGTTTTGATGCACCAATATTTCACAACCAAGAGGGGAGGTGAATTGGTTTTAACAAATTTTGCCTAGTTTTAGCAATTTCGAAACTATTTTGATAAACTCTTTGCTTGTTGAATCAATTGAAATAATGTGATTGGATGCTTAATGTTTGGAGCATTTATACCATGTCAAAATATAGAGAAGAAGAGATAAAGCACACAAAAGATTTATACTGGTTTGATTCCTTAGAATCTACATCCAATTTCCCCTAACAAACCACAACTAGAGATTTTCAATATATCTCAAGAATTACAAGATTTACATATATACTTGGTAAATCTAAACTATAAGATAAAAGATCACACAAGCAAGGCTACCATACACTTGCTTCAACAAACAAAAACAACAAGGCTATCACACACACTTGCTTTAACAACCAAAAACAAAAAGGTTATCACACACATTTGCTTTAACCAGAAAACAGTAAAACAGAGAGTTTCAAACTATACTTAGAACATAAGAACACAACCTAAAAATTAGATTGAGTACACCTTTTCCAAGTCTGAATTTTCTTCTTCTTGCCAAGCCCAATTTGATGTTTCTTGATGAAATTCTTAAGAGGATCTTCCAAGATTGCTCCAAGAACCTGTTTCACACCTTTCTTTCTTTCTTTGGGTTGAATAACTCTATTAACAGAAGGTGCAAAGTATGTTTTTATAAATCAGTTGTTGTCAGCACGAGCCTAGTCAACTACATTAGTTGGCTAGTCGACTATCGGGGCAGCAGATTAACAATTTCAGATTATCACATACATGTCATGTTAACCATTATCATGCTATTATGGACATCATAAAAAACATTCCAGATACACTTAATCAACAACATAATTGATTTTTAAATTGGTCACTAACATTAACTACCAAGTTTTGGTTATTAAAATAATTGGTCTCTAATTAGGAAATTTTATTAACAATCATATATTTATTTGTTTGTAAGAATTATTGTACACTTTTCAATATTCATGTATCATGTATCTATCACGTATCTTATCCTATCATTTTGAAAATAAACGTATCGACGTATCGGATACGTGTCGTATCTGATACATGTCTCGTATTTGTGCATCATAACTCTACATCAATTTAGTCGGATTAATCATCAATTTAAAATAAAATAACCAAAAAGTAATTTAAAATGTAACAAATAAATATAAATTATTATTTAAATTTTAATTAGATTAGTTTTAATTTCAAGTATATAATTTTATCGTCCAAAAGTTCTAACATATTTACATTTTGAGATGATGAAAACAAATTCAAACAAACTAACTTTAAGAATAAAAAATATTATTTTGCTTATTTTGACTTTAAGATTTGCGAACCTTTCTTTCTTTTCCTTTTCTTCGCGGCTCGTTTGCTTTAGGAATTGTAATATCATTATTATATATAGTTGCATTAGTATTAATATTTTTACTGATTATTTTATAACATTCAGATAATTTATGTAAATGTGATTTATATTTACAGTCTCGATAAATATAAAATCGTTTAAAATATAATCATGTCATCCGAAATTAATATATATATATATATATATATATATATATATAATTATCTATACTTTTAATAGATCTTAATTTTTCATTATTAAGTATTTTTGACTTGCAATATTTTATGCTTCTGTGTTATATACAATTACAATAGATGGAAATGAAATCAATAAGCAGACATATTTAAAAAAAAACATAACCATTTATAAAATAAATAATTTTAGATTGATAATACACGCATCACATCTAATAAATTACACAATATCATTCAGAAGTAAAATTAATAATCATCATCGATAATATACTCAACTTTCGAAAGATTATTATAAACTTATATATTTCAGAAAATGACATGATAAATTTTTATATTTACGAAATATTGTTCATTTTCGCATCACAACCAAATGTTAAAATAGCTTCATCAATTTTCACCAAATAAATATTTTTCCTCCATGTGAATTCGATAATAAGTAGAATCAAAATATTCCCATCAAGGAATCTCCATAGAATACACATTATAAAATTAATTACCTTATTGGATGTTGGTCAAGTGCGTATTCACCAAACTTCCACATCGAATAATATGAAGAAGAGAGTAACAGAAAAATACTATAAAAGTATAAAGTTGGTTTTGAAGTTATCACCACAACTCAATATGTCTCTTGAGTGTATGATGGGCTTAGGTAGTTGTGTGTCATTAGAAAGTTTGCAGTTTTTGCCAGAAAAATTGCACTATAAAGGGTTTGCAAGTTTGGTCCACAAAAATTGCACTATGAAGAGTTTGTAATTTTGGTCCACAAAAAGTTGCACTTTGAGTGATAATGTTTTTTGTTGAGTGTTTGTGGATGTAGGCCTTGAGGTGTCGAACCACATTAAATTTCCTGTGTTTTTATTTATATTTTTTTGCTCTTATTGGTGGGTGTGCTTCCGCTTGAAGAGATTATTTTTAGTGTGTGATTTCTCAATAGTGATATCAAAGTTGAGGTTCTGACCAAGGGTTTCTAATCAAGGGAGGAAGAGAGTTTAGCATATTGAACAAAATCAACGTCCTTTGAAGAGAGTGAAGTTCATGTATCGCGAGATGCTCCCAAATCTACGGAGGAGGTACGATGGAGATCTAATATGTGTGAGTCGCAGTTTGCGACATGTGCGTGGAGGAAGTGCTCTACGGTTTATAGATATGCTCTGGTGGACTACAATGTTTGGTAACGTTGGATCTGCATGATGAGGGTGGAGCTCGAGATCAACAATGGTGGTGTTTTTGCATGGCTCACGTGATGCTTCGTCTACAGCAATTGTTGTGTTGTGGCAGTGTCGTAGCTTGACCAAGGTGGTGTTATGATGGATTCCCCTTGAATATCAGTGAATTATTAGTGACAAAGATGTGGAAGTTGTCAACAACGAGTCTGATGTGCAAGGCAGTGAGGGTCGATGATGAGGAAAGATTGTCATCGTCAATGAGTCTGTGCAGATCACCAGTGACAAAAGTGGTTCAAGCGGATTTGTTGGATCACTAGTAGCAAGAGCGGTTCAAGCAGATTTGTTGGTGGTGTGTCAAATGTTTGTTCCATAGCATGTGAGACATTTGGTGAAGGGAGGTTATGTTGGTCAAGTGGGTATTCACCAAAGTCCCACATCAAGTAATATGAAGAAGAGAGTAACAGAAAAATACTATAAAAGTAAAGAGTTGGTTTTGGAGTTATCACCACAACTCAATCGGTCTCTTAGGTGTATGGGAGGCTTGGATAGTTGTGTGTCATTAGAAGGTTTGTAGTTTTTGTCAGAAAAATTGCATTATGAAGGGTTTGAAATTTTGATCCACAAAAAAATTGCACTATGAAGGGTTTGCAATTTTGGTCCACAAAAATTGCACTAAGAAGGGTTTGCAATTTTGGTCCACAAAAAATTGCACTTTAAGTGATAATACTTTTTGTTGAGTGTTTATGGATGTAGGCCTTGAGGTGTCGAACCACACTAAATTTTCCTGTGTGTTTTTATTTATATTTTTCTACTCTTATTGCGTGATTTCCCAACATTGTCAAAAGATGTTTTTATCTCTTACAAACCACAATAGGTACAATTCAGTTCTAAAATAAGTCACCATTAGTCAATTAATCCAAACTAATAAACATGTCCTCAAATTGTTTTTGCGCCACATAAAATCATTTCGCTCACGATACCATATCAACATTTAACTAACAATCAAGATCACTACTCATCATAACTCATCACAGATATCATCCACACCATAAAATCATATAACATAATAATCAATGAACATAATAGCTAGCTTCATTTTTATTGACTTGACGTTCTAACTTATCTAAGCTCCACAAACTCTAACTTATACATGATACTTTATATGTGCAAAGAAAACTCAAACAAATGATTTGAACACGTCTTGGTGATCACAGACAGACAAATATTCATCTTGAACATAAAAGAATGACATGTAAGTATATTTTCCCCCTCCCATGCAAACAAATTTTCAAAATAACCAAACAAAGTAAAAGATAAACTTACTCCGTTGAAAATACTGAATGACTAGGATGATAATACTCTCTCAGATCTCCTCTAGTTCACTCTAATTCTCAAACGAATGAATAAATAAGTTAGAATCTTAGAAAAAATGCAAATAAAAATGATTATTTTTAGAAAAATGACGGCTTTTATAAAATAAAATTCGATTAACTAATTTTTCTATTTTTACTTAGACTTTTCTAATAAGAAAATAATTAAGTTTCATTTATAAAGTTAAGCTATTTTTATGCACTTTTTAGATCTTATAAGAATGTTTTTGAAAGTTACACTACTTTGAATTAGAGACTCCCAGTATACTAGAAAAGGAACATTCATCTCATGAATGAGTAGGCTCATGACCCACCATTTAGGAAAAAACAAAAGAAAATGAGAGGTCCCCTTTGTCCTTTAGTTCTTCTAACTCTTTACCTTCAAAGTAGGATAAAGGTGATTTATAATGCAGGGAGTTCCACAATTTGGCCAACAACTCTTATGCCAAAGAGATAGAATTTTGCTTTTTTCTATTACAAGGAACTACATAAAATTTCATATATATTTTTAGATGATCGAATAAATTAAAAATATTTTAATAATTTAAAAAATAAACGGTTACAAAAATAAGTATTGAAACAAGTACAAATATAAGACAAATTCATAAATATTTTCGTACCTAATTTAAGAAATTAATAATATCTATCCTTATATCCAATCAATATAAATTCTTTTTTCATAAAAACCAAAATAATTTCAAATAAGACTCTCAAAACAATTCATTTGCTGTTCTTACACCTGAGAATATGGTCATACCATAATCGTACCTTACTTATTTTTGGGTTAAATTTGTTTTGGAATTTTTGAATTAGTTCTTCTTCAAAATTTTATACCAATTTAGTTTTTCATTTTTAGAAATGTATAAATTTAATTCTTCTTATCAAATTTTTTGTTAAATTTATTTGACATTTTAAACGCATTTTATTATAATATTTAAGTTAACATTTCAAATGGTGTAAACAATTCAAATAATATTATAAAATGTACGTGAAACTTCAAATAAACTTAACAAAATTTGGTTAAAATGACTAAATTTACACATTTTTAAAAATGAAAAACTAAATTGATCAAAATTTTTGAAGAGGAACTAATTTAAAATTTCATTAAAATGAGACCAAATCATATTTAATCCATTATTTTTTTACCCACCTCTTTATATCTTACAATTAATTTAAGGGTTAATTATGTTTTTCGTCCCTCAACTATTGCAAATTTTTTGTTTTAGTTCCTCACTTAATGTTTACACTATTTTAGTCCCTGACTTTTTGAATTGAATGGAATTAGTCCTCAATTTTAAACTCCGTTAGTTTCAATTGACAGCTGTCAAACGGAAGGCCACGTCATGATCTGTTTTAAGTTGAGTTAAAAAATTTTTTTGCACGTTGTTATTTGTTTGGGTAACCTTTCAGTTGAGTTAAAAAAAAATTTGCACTTGATTATTTTTTTGGGTAACATTTTAAGATAGGGAAATGTTTACAGTAAAGAGGGATTTGGGTAATTTGTGAAACCCTAAAATTTGGTTTTCAGAATTGGAGCCTTGATTTCATCTTCTTCAGAAAATCTGAAATCCTTGTCACCTCTCTTCTTCCTCGTGCGTGGACAACCAATACCGGGACGTTGGATCTCGCTGCTGCTTGCCTCCGACCGGTCGGAGTTGTCGTCATCGTTCATCGAGGCCGCCACCGCCAACACCATTTTCTTCCTCCGAGAATCGTGTGAGGGTTTGTTCCTTGCATAATTGTCGTTGTGCCCTGCTCCACCATTGGCACTACCACAGTGCGATCTAGAGAGGTTCCTTCTTCCTCAAAGTCTATGGCCACCACAGACAACTGCCGCAACACCCACCACAGGCGCGCCTCGCCGGCGTTGACAGCGTGCCTGCTCCTTCGATTTCTCTCTTTTACGCGAGGGTTTGCCTCCTCCATGCTTACTTTCGCGTGCTCTTTTCCCAGCCACCACGACCTCCATGTTAGCCAGCCTCGTCTGTCACCAACGCCTTTGTTGGAGATTTCACAACCGAAGAACACCCTTCTCTCTTTACTGATTCTCTCCTTCTGTGGTTATTGATTGTTGATAGTGAAGAGTAATGATGGGTTCATTGGTTATGGGCTCTATTTTTCTGGTGTTGGTGATGATGAGTACTGTGTTTTTTGTTTTGGTATGGAAGATGATTTTGATGATTGACAGGATGTGAAATTGGCAATGGTCTTGAGTTGGTGATTCAGTGTGTTGATTTTGGATGAATAAAAATTAAGATGGCGTGAGTGATGAAAAGGCATGGAGGATGACAATGAAGGTTAGCAAAGGATGAAACTCTAAACTTTTAGATGATCTTAGATCTAGAGAGGTTGTTTTCGAATATGAACCTCAAAAGTCAATAATGATCCAAAAAAATAACCACGTGCAAAATTTTTTTTAACTCAACTTAAAACGGATTATGATGTGCTCTTCCGTTTCATAGTTGTCAATTGACACTAACGAAGTTTAAAATTGAGGAGTAATTCCATCAATTCAAAACGCCAAAGACTAAAATAGTGCAAACATTAAGTGAAAGACTAAAACAAAAAATTAGTTGAGAGAAAAAAAAACATAATTAACTCTTAATTTAATTTAGTAGTAATTATTTAAAATATTTATTTAAATATAAGTCAATACTTATCCTGCAGAGTCCATCACATCACACAACCGAAATCCAAATGGACTTGTCTTCACCCACGTGCCCTTCCAACTTTTTCTCTGCTATACACATCAAAGTCTTTACATACAAATAAAAAACTATTACTCTAAACTAAGATATTAATTGATTTTGATGTATATGATTATTTATGATTTTATAATCATTATTATAAGAATAATTTCATAAGTGTTTTCTATGGGATAATAATTATAATAATAACAATTTTTTTATCAAATGACTCAAAATATGTAAACTACTTATGTTCGTACTAATAATACAAGGAGAATAATTGATTTTATAAATTTGTAATTTAAGATAATACAACAACCTATATAAGTGGTGATTCTTAAAAACAATCTGTAAATGTATTATTTTACTATTAAAATGTCTAAATTTCTAATACATTAAATTAATAATAAAATTCTTTATTTTAGTGTTAGTACCTTATATCTGATTTGATTTTAATTATATTTTAAAATTAAAAAATTTATATAAATTACTCATATGGTAATAACAATTACATACTATAAATCATATTTTAATTATTTTTTTTAATATAGTGACATTTATTTTCACTAATAAATGTATTAGAATCTCATATATTATCTAATTTTTATTTATCTACTAATCTAATTATTTATTTGTAGTTTTAAGATGTAGTTTTAATTCTTATAGAAATTTAACACGTATATTTATAACAACATAAATAAACAACCTTACACTTGATACACACAAATGGTTATTATTATAATTCGAAAAGCATATTAATAATAAGCTAAAAAGTTGTTTAATTTCAAAATAAAAATAAAGTATATAAATACATTTTTATAAAAATCCATATTGCATATATTTGTAAAATAACATAAAGATTTAGTCTCACTAAAAATATAATATATAAACCAATTTTGAACATTACCTAATTTTGTAAATAGAAAAACATGTATTCTTTTATCTATAACTATATAAATAGATGATTTTTTTTCCATATTTTATAATTCTAAAAACTTTATTAATATAATTATTTATTAAATTTTTAAAAATTAATTATTATTTTATAAATTTTTATAAAATTATTTATTTATCTCGTTCTTTTTTTTCTATTCATCAACAATTACTTTTTTATATATTTTTTATATATTTTACTTTATTTTTTATGTATATAACATTATAAATATTATCGACCACTAACATAATATTATATAAATGTGATAGCACCTTAGTTTGTGTTTACGTTAATATTCGATAAAAAAATTGAACTTTTAATATAAATAATACTATAAAAAATCACTTTTAGTTAAGAAACTTTTCCTAATAAAACAAATCTAAGAGAATTTAAAAACTTATAATTCTTATTTCTAAAATTTTGTGATTCTTTAATGCATAAACCACGATTTCAATTAGGAAAATGATATTTTAATGCACTTTTTTTGACCCATTTTTAATTTATTGTTTTAATCACCATTAGATCATCTTTTTTTTATTCTTTTTAGTGATGTGATGTGATAATCTAATAGTGATTGAAGTGGTAGATTAAAAATGGGTAAAAAAAAGTAGGTTAAAGTATCATTTCCTTTCAATTGTATGCAGCCGTTAATAGAAACATTCAATTATGAACAGTTGAATTAAGAGTAAACTGAGATTCTATTAAGAAACAAAACAACACTATCATGGTCAACATTCAAAGTTTGTAACTTCAACCTCTCAAACCAATTCTTCTTTCTCTTCTCTTCCCTTCTCTTTCATTGAGAAGAAAATGAACAACCACAACACCGACAGCTTCTCTCTGTTGGGTGTTCTTCATTCCCCCCAATTCTCTGAAATTCTCAGGGATTTCGCCACGCGAGAACTCAACGCGTTTTTATGGCTATCTCTTGTTGTTGTCACCACCCTTTTGCTCAGAAGACTCTTTAGCCTGTTTGGGATATGGCACAGGGCTAGAACCATTCCTGGGCCTCCCTCTTCCTCTTTTTTTGGCAGCTGCAAGCTCTTTTCCCGGCCAAATTTTACTTTCACTGGTGGGTACTCCGTGATCTTTCTTTTTCTTTTTCTTTTTTTTCAGTTGAGAATGATCCATAAACTAATGTGTAGAAGCTTTTTCCTATTCAATTATCTAGAAACTGTTTTTCAACTTTAACTTAATCAAGAAGAATATTTTGTAAAAGTGGAAATTTATTTAAAAGGTGTTATTTGTCTTGAATCTGACACAGCCCTTTTCTTTACCGGAACTTGGGACTCGCAGTGAAATCATAGGCTGGTGGTTGTTGTTTTTTTTTATCCCTTCTCCCCCTTTGGATTATTTGAATTTATAGTTATAGTCAGAAAGAATCAGTTTTTGGATTTTGCAAGTTAATGGGTGTTACTGTGAAATCGACCCTGTTTGATATATGACTTGTGATATGAGTTTTTACCTGCAATGCCATATTAGTTGAATTTGTGGTTATTATCAGAAAGGACCCGTCTTTTGGTTTTAGTGAAGTGGATTTTGGTTTTGGTCTATTAATCTGGATTTTGCTAGTTATTGGTTGATATAATATGGGGTCTTGTGATATGGGATTTTGAATTTTGTCTTTTCTTTTTCTTTTATATTCTGCCGTATGGATTTGTTAATTCTGTGGTTATTTTCAGAAATAACGAGTTTATTTATTTAACTCGGTGGGGTCTTATTCTAGAATGTATATTAAAGGGATTTTATGCAGTAATGTCAAACTCAGGTTCTTTTGCAGATTTATGAACTAATTGTGTATTTACCCTTTTTTGATTTTCAGATGTGCTGTCAGAATCCCATAAAATGTATGGACCTATTGTTAAACTGTGGTTAGGTCCTACTCAACTTTTGGTGTCAGTAAGGGATCCAATGTTAATACAAGACATGCTTATAAAAGCTGAGGATAAGTTGCCTTACACAGGAAAATTGTTTCATCTGGCCTTTGGGCAATCAAGCCTCTTTGCCCCTTCATTTGAAAAGGTGACATGTAAACCATGGTGTTTTTGACCAAAGTTGAGATTGAATTATGTAATCTGTTCCTCAATCTTAAAATGCTGGGGTCAATTCAGTTTTGAGACCTTCTTAGTTCTGATCAAACTACTCTTTTGTTTGGATATTTTCATTGTGTATCATTTTAGATGTTGTCTGCAGAAATTACAGATCCTGACATTTGTTTTGTATGTATGATGTTCTCATTCTGACTCTAGCAACTTGGAATGTGATTTGAAATTTGCTTAGGTGCAAAAGAGAAGGGAACTATTGGCAACAGAATTAAACGAAAGATTGCTGAAGAATGGTGATATGATTCCTGTGAAAGTTGCAGACTTTATCACAGATAAAATAGAAACCATAGAAAAGAAAGGAGGTCTTGATTCCAGGTTGGTTTCTCAGCACATCGCTTTCACTATAATGGGAGTCACATTCTTTGGAGATGGCTTCTTGGCCTCACCGAAGGCTGCAATGTATGAGGAACTGTTCATGACCATTGCTAAAGATGCTTGCTTTTGGGCCTCCTATAATGTTACTCCTTTCTGGAGACGTGGATTTTGGAAGTACCAATGCTTATGTACAAAGTTGAAATGCTTAACTCAAGACATCCTTCAACATTGTAGAAAAGGTTGTAAACTATCTAGCCATACTGGGCAAGATGTACATTATGAAAGTTCCACTGAAGAAATGAAGTCAGCAGATGGTGCACAATGCTGTTCTGATGATGAGTTCCAAGATTACTATTTCTTTCGAGATCTTAAGGATCATCAAGATGGTAAAGAAGAGCCTTGTGGGAATGTCATGCGCATGATATTTCACGGATGTCAAACTACCTCTGTTCTAATCACGGATGTATTGACTAGGCTTGTCATGCATGGGGAAATACAGGATAAGGTTTCATTCTCTCTGTGCTGTATCCAATTCTGTGAACTATTTTTATTTTATTTTGCTCTCCAATGCTCAAAGCCAGAATTTCCTATAATGAATATTGCTAAATCATGATGTAGATTTAATGAATCTATCTATGTACAAAGTTAAAACTAGGGATGCACTAAGGTGAATTTGTTTTAATATGTTAGAAATTTCATATCTACTAGATAAAGATTGAATTTACGGTATATAAGTAAGTACGTACCTTAGTTTCCATACAGGTTTTATACAGTTGAGTTAGGTTTAACGTTCATTTCTTAATATATTAGTTTGAATTTCTTTTATCTTTTAGGATAGACATTCTTTGTTAGGAAAATGCACTTGCTCTGTATCTCTTATTAATCCTTTCCAGTGGTTCTGTCTGCTATATGTGTCTGCTCTTGTCATGGCGAAAGTGAAGTTTTCTCATTCTAATTTTAGGTGAAATTTCTTTACTGTTATCAACACTGTAACAAACTGTTATTCTAGTTTCTTTTGAAAAAAACTATATTTCTGTTGGAATAGGATTTCATTTACATGCTCAAAGGTGGTTTTACTGCATGATTTTCACTATCAAATTCTGCTTTTTAAATTGGCTGGATGCAGTTCTTGATGTTTGCAAGCCCACGTGGTGCTTATTTCGCATGCTTTTGCAGGTTTATTCGGAGATTAGCATGGTAAGAAGAAACCCATCGAAATTTGAGCATGAAGATGTTTATAGGATGCCGTTGTTATTGGCTACAATTTATGAATCTGCACGCCTTCTTCCCACTGGTTCCATGCTGCAGAGATGTTCTCTGAAACATGGTGAGATTGAGATATAAGTACTGTGCTAGTTTCATTCAAGATTTCTGTTGAAAGAGAGAAATAGAGATGCTGAAAACTGTCTTTATGAACTAAACCACATAGTCCATTTTATATAAACTGGCTATAGTAAATCAATAAACTAAAGGAGATTTGGTTTCTACATGCATGATATGTTAATGGTTTAAAATATATTTGAGGATTCTATCTGTACTCCTACTGTTATTTGTATTCATTAATGTTCCTCTTTATCTCAGACTTGAGCTTTGCATCTGGTGTAACCATACCTGCTGGAGCTGTATTGGTTGTACCAGTTGAATTGGTACAGAAAGATGAATTCAATTGGGGGAGTGATGCAAGTCATTTCAATCCTTACCGATTTCTCTCAACTGTTACAAATAGATCAGGTATGAGCCTTGATACTTCAAAACAGTGTTGGATTTCAGTAATCAAGAATCATAGATAAGACAAGGGAATCAATGAAGTAGAAACAAAACTGGAGAAAGAGAATTGTATTTTCGTTAATATTTTGTAACAAAAAAAAAATTGATAATCTATTGCTAATCTTTTGATATTGAATTCTCAGGTTCTGCTGAAGACCTTTCTGATACAGGGTTCAGTTCATTTGTGCTAAAGGATCCAAATGAAAATGCAGCATTCCTGCCTTTTGGATCTGGTGCACGTGCTTGCATTGGACAGAAATTTATCATCCAACTTGTTGCCTCAGTGTTGGCATCATTGCTAAATAAATATGAGGTTTGTCTTGTGAACCAATGCTTTTGCTCTTGCTACCTATGTAATAATGAGAGAAAGACGGAAACACAATTCTAGTTTCTAAACCATAAAATTACATAAAGTCAAACATCAAGTACTTGTCAATTCAGCAAAGGAGACAACACATAGAAAATGAAAGTAATTGAATGAATGCAAAGTGTTGGTTGTACACTTATTATGATGAGGATTGCTTTTACTTATATACTTATCATTACTCATGTTAGATCTCCAACAATTACAAGTATTTTCTTTGAGTTATGATTCCATGGATGTTTCAACATTATTGTGTTTTGTGATCAGGCTATAGTGCATGGTTTGTACGTAATATATAACTTTTTCAATTGTTCTGTATCTGATGTTAGTTTTGAATTCAGATACGGCTTAGCTCAGACTCAAATGCAGACTCAAACACAACCTTGAAGAATAATCTTCTGCAGCGTCATCCCAGTTCACAGATATTATTCGTGAAAAGGGACCAGTGAAAGAAAAGAAGCATAAACATACTATGTAGATAAACGAGTCTAGATTCTCTCTAAATTTTTCTATGGTGTTCTCTGCTAACCAATGAAATACATTGATGTTGGTATATTAAAATTCTTTTTAATATATTTTAAAACATCAAAATCAATATATTTTTAAAGACACAGCAGATGAACAATACAAGAAAACTCAGTAGAGAATCCAAACTCGTATATAAACATGGTGTTGTAGTTAAAGTTAACAACACCAAAAATATCTAGACCTTTCCTTTTTAGTACTACACTCCTTTTTCCAAGATGAATGGGGAAGTTCTCTGGCTCATTGTGGTGTTTGGGAGGATGAATCTAACATGAGTTTCTTAGCTCAAGTTTTTTTCCTCCCTGTTTTTAAACATTGCCCTAGTGTTGGCTTCAGGCCCTGACACTTATTTTGTTGGTGTTTTAAGCACTTTGGGTCAATTGTTTCTTTGGAGCCTTTGGTTTTCCTTCCCCTTCTCTGGATGTGGATCTCTTGTTTTTCTGATGTCATCAACTTTTTCACTTCTGAAGGAAGTTTGTTCATGTATCTGATATTTTCAAAATAAAATGTATCCATCAAAATATATGTGGACCCTCTTGTTTAGCCTAAGGACATATTCACCGTGTTTATAGTTTTATGTTGATATTGGAATGATAATGCTGTGTTATGTATTTGGATATTGGTTTGGAGATTGTGATTTTTTGTCTCAGAAAACAATATATAGCAGAGCCTTTCATAAAAAAAGTGTTGAATATTTTAGTGTAATGTTGTGTATATTTCTGTTCTGCAGAATTTTAAGAACCTAAAACATAATGGAAATTACTTTTGGAGCCGGTTATATGATAACTTTCATTTGTTTAATAATAAAAAGAGATAACAATAGTGTAAATAATAATAATGTTATAAAAACAATGGTTAAATATGTTTTTGTCCTTTAATTTTCAATGAATTTTGGAATTAGTCTATTTCGAAACTTTGGACCAATTTAATTCTGTCTTTTGAAATATGTGGATTTAGTCCTTTTAATCAAATTTTATTAAGTTTTTTTGATGTTTTGTTCGTATTTTAGAATTGTATTTGAGTTATTTATACTGACACATTTTTTATTTAATGTCAAGTCAAATACTATTATGAAACGTACTTGAAATGTCAAATAAATTTAACAAAATTTGATTAAAATGATTAAATTCACATATTTCGAAAAATAAAGGACTAAATTGGTGTTGGGCCTCAACAGTTGTTACGCAGACCCACTGCACTTCTTTCTCTACTTTTTCTCCTGATGCTTCCACGCCACACACATACACACATACACACGTTTCTCACCTACCCCTCTTCTCACTTTTTCCTCCGTTCTCTCTCTTCTTCACTTTCTGCTTCACACACTAAGCTTCAGTTCGAAGCATCTTCTCCTCTCCACCGTCAAGCTAAGGCTTGCTTCTTCTAACTCTCTCTTTGTAAGCCACGTTCCTCCTTTGCTGCCACTCACCACACTTTCTCTTTCGCAGGATATGCACCTACTATTCTCTCGAGGAATAACAAAGATAAGGAAGGCAAGAAAATGGACACAGTTAAAGCACCAGAGAAAAGGTATTATTCCTTTATTCAACAACATTGCATTTGAAACTAAACAAGTATTTATATGTTGTTAGCTTGCTCTGTTTCTAACAGAAGCAAAGCCTGAAACTGAAAACTAATTTTTGGTTACAATTGTCAACACCCCCCCTTAATCCAAAAATTCTAGGCTTGACATCCCAATATGTTTTCTGAGCTTGTTGAACCTAGCTTGCTTCAGCGGCTTGGTGAAGACATCAGTTGTTTGCTCTTCTGTATGACAGTAAAATAGGGTTAGCTTTCCTCTGCTCACTTGATCATAAAGGAAATGGAACTTCGTGTCAATGTGTTTACTTCTCCCGTGTAGAATAGGATTTTTTTGACAGGTTGATTGCTGACTTGTTATCAATGTTGAGCTGAACTGGTTTCCTGTAGTCCAGTTTTAGCTCCTCCAAAACTACCTCCAGCCACAAACTCTGACAAGCTGCTTCTGAAGCAGCTATGTATTCTGCTTCACACGATGATAGAGCCACAAACTTCTGTTTCTTAGAGCACCAAGAAATTGGTGCATCTAAGTATTTGAATAGGTACCCATAGGTACTCCTTCTCCCCACCTTCTCTCCACACCAGTCTGAGTCAGAAAATGCTTCTAACACAACTTCATTTTGCTCATTTACCTTTGGGAAGAAAATTCCCCAATATGTAGTACCTTTTAGGTATCTCAATATATGCTTAGCAGCAGCCATATGGGGTGTTCTCGGGTCATGCATGAACCTGCTTATCAGACCCACTCCAAAGCTTAGATTTGCTCTACTATTACAAAGAAATCTTAGTGAGCCAACAATCTGCTTGTACAAAGTCCCATCCACAACTTCAGCTTCCTTTTCTTTTGTCAGCTTTAGTCCAGGCAGCACTGAAACTGCAGCATCATTGCATCCTTCCATCTTAAATCTTTTTAAAATCTCCTGTGCATATTTCTTCTGATGTAGGAAGACTCCCCTATGCGTGTGCACAAACTCTAGCCCGAGAAAGTAGCTTAGTGTTCCTAGGTCTGTCATTTCAAACTCTATCTTCATTCTCCCTTTAAACTCTTCAATTTCTTCTTCCACACTTCTTGTAATGATCAGGTCATCAACATACAAGCATACAATGAGTGTGTTTGCATGACTTGTCCTCTTCACATACACTCCAAACTCAACTGTGTATTTAACAAATCCTAACTTGGCCAACAGTGCATCAATTAATTTGTTCCAAGCTCTAGGAGCTTGTTGAAGCCCATACAAAGCCTTTCTCAATCTATAAACAAGGTGTTTTCTCCCCTCCTTCTCAAATATGGGTGGATGTATAATGTACACCTCCTCTTCCAATGGGTCATTGAGAAAGGCTGACTTCACATCCATTTGACTCATTTTCCAGCCTTTTGAACTGGCAACTGCTGTGACCAACCTCAGTTTCCATCCTCGCTACAGGGGCAAACACCTCTGTATAGTCAATTCTTTGTTGTTGCAAAAACCTTTTGCAACCAGCCTGGTCTTATGTTTAGCCACAGACCCGTCTGGCTTCAATTTCAGCTTGAAAACCCATTTCACATCAATGGGCATTTTATCATGTGGCAGATCAACCAACTCCCATGTCTTGTTCTTCTCAATTGCTTCCAACTCTTCTTTCATAGCATCCTTCCATTCCCTTATATTCAAAGCTTCTCTCCACAAGATAGGTTCTATGTCAGCCATTAATGCTTGATGAACCAAATCACCACCACTTGTAATTACACCATCACCATAAACTTCATGGCCAACAAGTCTAGTAGAGGGGAACCTTGTTCTCTGGGTTCTTCTATTGTCTGGAATAGCAACAGTAATTTCAATTTTGTCTTCCAAGACACATGGAACATGTGTCACCACATCATTCTTATTCTTCCAATCCCAACTAGCTGCCTCATCTACCACCACATCTCTGCTGATCACCACCAAATTCTTTTCTGGATCATACAACTTGTATGCACCTGTTGGATGGTATCCAATCAAAATTAAAGGCTCACTTTTATCATCTAGCTTCTTCCTCCTTTCATCTGGAATATGTCTATGACATATTGAGCCCAAAATCTTCAAGTGTTGCACGTGTGGTTTGGCACCAGACCAAGCTTCCTCTGGTGTTACTATTTTCAACCTTTTTGTAAGGCACCTATTGAGGATATAGGCAATAGTGGTGACTACCTCTCCCCAATAACTATGTGGCAAATTTTTCCCTTTTAGCATGCATCTTGTCATGTCCACCAATATTCTATTTCTCCTTTCGGCCAGCCCATTATGTTGTGGTGTGTAAGGTGCAGTCACCTCATGCATTATCCCTTTCCCTTCACAAAACTTGTTAAAATCCTTGGACTTGTACTCTCCTCCACCATCTGTCCTAAGGATTTTTAAACTCTTCTCAGCTTGTCTCTTCACTCGTGCACAAAATTTTTTCAAACACAAAAAATACATCTCCTTTCTCTTTTAGCAAATACACCCATATCTTCCTTGAGAACTCATCTACAAAGGTGAGAAAATATTTATTTCCCCCAAGTGATGGTGTGTCCAGGGGGACCACACACATCTGAGTGCACAACCTCCAATACCTTTTTAGCTCGTTTTGGTGCAGAGGTTTTAAAAACCTTTCTAGGTTGTTTCCCAATCACACAACCTTAACAGATTTTGGCTGGTTGCTGAATTTGTGGCAGTCCACTCACCATCTGCTTACTGTTGAGTTGATTCAAGCTCTTGAAATTCAAGTGGCCGTATCTATAGTGCCATAGCCAACTCTCTTCCTCCACACTAATAGCTGATAGGCACTGAATTTCAATGGTGTCCAGGTTCACTTTAAAGGTCCTATTTTAGACAAAGGTGCCTTGATCACAAGTCTATGTTGAGAGTCAAATATCTCAATGACTTTCTGTTGCATATTCATATAAATCCTTTCTCCAGTAGTTGTCCCAGGCTGAGTAAATTATTTTTCATGCATGGGACGTACAAAACATCACTCATATAGGCCACCTTGCCATCCTTTCATGTAATCATCACCTTCCCAATTCCTTCTGCCACAATAGAGCTGTTATCTGCAAACTTCACATTGTTTTTCACACACGGGTTAAGATCAATCAACCAATCTTTGTTCCTAGTCATGTGATTAGAGCACCTTGTATCCAAGTACCAAGTCATGCTTTCCTCCTCTTCACTGGTTGTTGTTGCCATCAGCAAAACTTGGTCTGAATCAGACCCATCTTCTTCCTTTTGCACTAAATTTGCTTCCTCTCCTTTCTGCTCATTCTTTGATGTATCCTCATGCCAACATTCATAAGAATAATGCACATATTTGCTACAATTATAGCACTATATTTTTCTTTTATCATTTGGCCTCCTGTCACTTCTTCCTCTGCCTCTATTTTGATTTCCTCCTCTGACTTCAAATCCATTGTTTCTAGAATTTTCATGGGCCACTGATTTACTATTTCTGCCACCATTTCTATTTCTAGATCTTCCTCTGGACTTGCCTCTGCCTCTTCCTCTCCAACCACTTCGACCTCTTCCACTATGACCTACCTCGGCTTACGAGGCCTGTTCGACCACTTTCTCACCATTCTTTTTCTCGTTCACCCTTTATTCATGTGCTTCAAGGGATTTTTGCAATTCCTCTATTGTCATAACATCAAGATCCATAGATTCCTCTATGGCAACCACAATGTGGTCGAACCGTGGGGTTAGGGTCCTTAAAACCTTCTCCACAATTTTGCAATCTTCTATGTTCTCATCACACGCTCTCATGGCATTGGTGATCACCTGCAATCTGCCAAAATATTCTGCCATTGTCTCCTTTTCTGTCATAGAGAGGAGTTCATACTGCCTCCTTAAAGATTGCAGTTTCACCTTCTTGAGTTTTCCAGAATTTCCATACCCATTTTGCAAGATCTCCCAAACCTCTTTTGCTGTGACAACTTTAGAGATTTTCTAAAAGATATTGGCTGCAACACATTGATGCAGCAACACACGAGCCTTGCAGTTCAATTTCTTCATCTCCTTGTATGTTTTCTTGGCCGCTTCATCAGCATTCTTGGGTAGTTCTTTGAAACCCACCTTCACGATCTCATCTATTTCTTGAAAGCCAAGAATTGCCTCCATCTTCACACACCAATCATCATAATCCTTTCCATTAAATATGGGTAAGCTTCCCGGTATCACACCTCCACCAGCCATGAGTAGAACACGCAGCAATACTCCCAAGATTCCTCTTCTTGAACCTTGCTCTTAATACCAATCTTTAGGCCTCAGCAGTTGTTACGCAGGCCCACTCCACTTCTTTCTCTACTTTTTCTCCTGATGCTTCCACGCCACACACATACACACTTTTCTCACCTACCCCTATTCTCACCTTTTCCTTCGTTCTCTTTCTTCTTCACTTTCTGCTTCACGCACTAAGCTTCAGTTCGAAGCATCTCTTCTCCACCGTCAAGCTAAGGCTTGCTTCTTCTAACTCTCTCTCTTTGTAAGCCATGTTCCTCCTTTGCTACCACTCACCACACTTTCTCTTTCGCAGGACACGCACCTACTATTTTCTCGAGGAATAACAGGGATAAGGAAGGCAAGAAAATGGACATAGTTAAAGCACCAAAGAAAAGGTATTATTCCTTTATTCAACAACATTGCATTTGAAACTAAACAAGTATTTATATGTTGTTAGCTTACTCTGTTTCTAACAGAAGCAAAGCCTGAAACTGAAAACTAATTTTTGGTTACAACTGTCAACAATTGGTACAAAGTTTTGAAATTGTTGATATAAAGTTTCGAAATTGTTGGGACAAAGTTTCGAAATCCATTACAAGTTAAGAATCAAAAACATATTTAACCTTGAAAACAATGGTTAACTATTATATCAAATTGATCGATAATGATAATTATAATTATTATAATGAAAGGATGTGATGTGATGATAATTATATCAATAATAAATTATAAATATAATGAAAATAATTCATTGATAAGAGCGTTATAATAAACTGGACAATGATGATAAAAATAGTAACATATAGCATAACAAATTTTATAATAATTACTATGATATAATACAATTGTTAATACGATAAAGGTAATTAAATTAAGGTTATTACAACATGAAATTTTATGAAAGCAAAAAGAATTGTAAAAATTAAAATACTAGGACCAATAATAATGATAAATATATGGTAGTTTCATTAACGATTGTAATAAAAATATGCTCATTTAACAATAAAATCAATAAATAATATATTATAAATATGATAAATAACTAATTATAGCATAACAGGATAATTATATAATTTTTTACCACCAAAAAAGAACTTAGAGGTTGTGTTATACTTCTAATCTTGACTAAGATAATCTTTAGTTCTTAACTTCATTTTTGAAAAAAGGTCACGAGGACATGAAGTTACAAATAAGAGTTTAAAAATAAAAATGTTTATGTTTTTCAATACCTGATGGTAAGAAATAAAAATAAATAAATTAAATCATCTATTTATTATTTATTTTCTAATGAAAATGTAATTAGCTACCGCAATGCACCGTTTTTGTTTAGCTAGTAGAACGCAGACCTATACAGAAGTGTCAATATCATCATTTCGTGTATCTCTTTCTTTCTTCTTTTATATATATATATATATATATATATATATATATATATATATATATATATATATATATATATATATATATATATATATATATATAAATAATTGTATATTT
>Ga0214542_1003123_pt1 | contig 34123 bp, 20 predicted proteins | sample CNSS1metaG_FD_160096 | JGI IMG/M metagenome (GOLD analysis project Ga0214542, IMG submission 160096) | Root nodule microbial communities from cowpea collected in UCLA plant growth center, Los Angeles, California, USA - CNSS1 | ecosystem: Host-associated > Plants > Roots > Nodule | place: USA...
CTCTAACAAAAATTAATTGAGACTTTACTTTGATTAATTAAGCTTTTTATTTGGTGAGGAGATAAAAGAATAGACATGATTAGGCATAGTAAAATTTGATTGAGACTGTACTTTGGTTGAATTTACTATGGATAATCTAAAAGTTCTCACTTTTAATTGAGACTGTACTTTGGTTAAAAGTGAGAATGCCAACAAATTAATTGAGACTTTACATTGATTAATTTGTAAATCTACAACAATAATTAATTGAGCAATAATCTTTAAATAACCGATGATAAATCTATTTTGCAAAAGCAATGGAATCAATCTATTTTCTTTACTATTGTTTTTATCACTTTTTATCTTTTCTATTTTATCTTTTTATCTTTATCCCCTATATTTTTATTATTTTATTTGACTAACTGTTTTGTATAGATTTTATAAGAACTAACTTGTTAAAAATCAATTCCGTGTTCGTTGGGAGACGACTTAGGGTTACTTTACCCTTTCTATTTTCTTGACTACTATCTCAGCAATACTGAAGTTGCTATAATTTAGTAGTATTAATTTGATCATGTCAACGACAGTGTTATCACTTGTCCAGAGTTGACTGGTTGACCAGTCTTGACTCTTTGACAAACCATTGAGAGGTTGTCACGTGTCAGAGTAGTCCCTTTCTCTCCATTAGGCTTTGACTGTCGTGTGTGGCTATGCAAAGGTTACGGTGGTTGACGCGGTGGCGGCGGAAATGCTGGAGGGGCTAGGTCCATGGCTGTTGCGAAAAGGTGGGGATGGGTTCACGTTCTAGAAATGCAGTGGTGATCGCGTGAATGGCTCGCGACAGCAGGTCACGGTGGTGCTACCATTGAGGGATCGAGTGTGGCGACTTCGCGTTCGAGCATGGTGCTACGATGAACATTGCCGCAAAGATCAAGGTTCAGCCATGGCGATCCCAACGTGATGCACGGAGAAGATGACGCTCGCGAGCTCCGATGATACAGCAGTGGTGGCTGCATTTTCTGGCAAGCACAGGTGCGGATGTGGTGGTTTCGTGTGGTGGCAGCGTCAGCACGACGGTTCCTGCAAGGAAGAAGGTGTGGCGCGAGTACGGGTGCTGATGCGCACTTCAAGGTCTCGTGCTCCATCAATGAAGGTTGTCGTAGGTGCTGGTGCGCGTTGGTGCGGTGCTGCCGGTGGTTTTGGGTTGCTCCGGCGAGTTGCAGACACAGAGCATGAAGGCTTTGCGAGCTCAAGTGACGCGTCAATGGAGGTTTTCCGACAGCATGAATGACGGAGGAAGAGGGAGGCGCAACGAAGAAGAAATGTAACATCCCTACTAGATATTACTTATTTAAAATAAATAATTAAGAAAAGAACATCAAACTTTTATTATTCCCAAATGCGGGAAAATTCATAAATTATTCAAGCGCAAAAAAAACTCAATTAAAGCTACATAAAAAGAAATAGTCATATTACAATTTCCAAAATCAAATAAAAATAACAAAAAACATAAATAGGTTCCTAGCTCGAATCCCAAGCTATCCCCTCTCTCTGTCTCAAGTGTTAGCAACATCACCTGTATCATCAACTGGTCTCGTGTAAAGAATTACACGATCATTGCCAAGCACAAACAAAAAGGGTGAGCTTATAAATGATTAAATAACATATAATATATCAGAAATAACAATAGCACACCCATTTGTTCTATTCTAGTTAGTTCTTGGCCAAGTTCCTAATTCTCCAAGGCTTTTCAACCTTCAATTCACATAACATAGTTACCCTTGGACTCAGGATTTATGATGCTCACACGAACCTGCCCACTTGTGGTCCTGCTTCTACGAACCTCCCCACTCGTAGTCCTACTCTATGGACCTACCTGTCCGTAGTCCGACACACGTGATTCACCAGCTACATACCTCCCCGCACGCAACATCTCTCAAGTGTGAGCTGAACCATACGAACCTACCTTGCTCGTATCGTCACATGAGAGTAACTGGATATGAACCTCCCCGCCCATTTCATCACGTGTTCACCACCATCCATGAACTTACCCGCTCATTGCACAACACCTCCTGACCCAAGTTCACATCCAATGCATCCAAACCACACCCACAAACCACAAATCTCGCTTAGGCTAGAAGCTTTAGCTCAAGCGATCAAGCCTGACTCGCTTAAGCTAGGCTTTCTCGCTTAGGCGAGTAGGTGACAGTGACAGTGTATGAATTCTCGCTTAGGCGAGAATACACCTTGTCCAGAACACTTTTCCCTCGCCTAGGCGGCGAATCAACATCACCACACAAACTTCACGATTTCTCGCTGAGGCGAGTAACTCTCGCCTGAGCGAGATGGTTTGTCACCCAAAACCTGGGATCTCCGCTTGAGCGAAACGCTCGAGCAGTTTCAGAGTTGAGTCTCTGCTATTTTCACCTAGCAGAGCCTCACTCGCCTGAGCGAAAATATCAGACATCTCCTCTGTTTACGCACAAAAACACCAAAAAAACCATACCCAAACCACATTCAAACATTACCAAGCAATCCAAAACAATGCACAAGTCGTATGGACATTATTTAAACCTAATTTGACCACCAATTTTGTGATTGAACATAACATATCATACAACACAAATAATACCTCTATCATATTCATACCAAGGTATAAGGTATTGTTCAACAAACATCCAAATAACAATCTTTCCAATTCACAACACATAGGCACGAGAATTCATGGCAAGCAAGCATAAAATTATGAGAATAGAACTCTTAATCATATACATAACCTAATACACGAAAATAGATCCCCTTACCTGGAAATTCCTTGCTCCTAATTATCTTCTAACCTTTGCTTTAAGATTCCCAAAGCCTCCCTTTTTGGCTACTCACCACAGTTCAGCTCTCACATATGTAAGGCACACACAAGTTTTCTATAAAAACCCCTTTTCCACTCAGAACTCGTGCTCCTCACCACTATCTCAGTTCTTAGTCTCAAAAACCATTCTAATTGTTTATTTTGCCTTTTTATATGATCCCTATTTGTGGTTAATGAAAAAAAAAACGAAAATGCCCTTTTAATGTCTATAATTGCCTTTCATAGACCATTATGGGCTGTTTTTTCCTAACTCCCTTGGCTGCCTCTAGGGTTTTCCACCCTTTCACATTCATACTGCAATTATATTAGCAAAAATAAAAGGGTTAATTTCGTTCTGAGCAAGGTTTGAACACACACCCCTGCAATTACAAAGTCAAGGCACAACCAATTCAACCAAGTCATGTTTCGTGATAATTCCTCTAATCTTAGAATAACATTATCACTAATCCCATTCAATACATAACAAAAAATTGCACCATTAAAAAAACATACAATTAGCATACATAGGACTCAAACCCAAGTCCTTTCACACAATCAAAGTACTCTCAACCACTTGAGATAGTATTTTTCCACATCAAAAATATTTGTATTAAATGCCATAAAGGCTCCTATTACCCGCATTTATTAAATAATTATTTAATTAATTATTTAATTCTCTCGAATCTTACAAGAAATGGAGGTCATTTGGGTTATGGTAGATGACCTTGACGGAAAGGAGGTTATCCCGGCGAGTTGCAGGCGCGGAGGAGGAAGCTGACGACGGTGCAGTGACGGTTGGCCTTAGGTGCGGCGGCTGCGGCATGGTGAGGGTAAGAAAGGAGAAGAAATTAGGGTTAGGGTTTCTGATGGTGTGATGAAGAGAAGGTGATGAGGTGTCATGTTTTTGTTAGGTATTTTAGTGAGTGGAGGATTGATGACGTGACAAATTGTAAGTGGTTATGTTAATGAGTGGAGGATTGAGGACGTGGCAAACTTTAATTGGTTACTTTAGTAAATGAAGGATTGCCACCTGGCGTAATCTAGTTGAGTGGAGGATAAGTGATATTAGGAGTGCAAATTAGTAAAAATAAGGGATGCAAAACAGAGTCAGAAGACCTAATTCCAGGAAGGGTGTGGAAAATAAAAACTGGAGGTGCATTTAGCTCCATAAATATTCCTTTTCATAATTAAATGGCTATTTGCAGAAGGGGGTGTGAAAATGAAAATTGGAGGTGCATTTAGCTCCAGAAATATCCCTTTTAGAAATTATAACCCAATTATAAAAGGGGGTGTACAAAATGAAAACTGAAGGTGCATTTAGCTCCAGAAATATTCCTTTTCAGAAATAGATATCCCAATTGTAGAAGGGGGTGTCAAAATGAAAATTGGGGGTGCATTTAGCACCTAAACTATTCCTCTCCAAAATTCTGATTTTGGGACTTATTTTATGACTTGAAATATTCACAATTTACACTCTTAAGGACTTAAATTAAATTACAATTGCATTATTAAACTCAAGAATATCCAATAATAAAGTATGCAACTAAATACAATTCTTAAGAGCAAAAATGATATTAAATCCCCAAAATTTAAACACTTAATGAGAGCAAAGGTTCAACCCATCATACCCTCTAGGCGGTCTGGAAGCAGGCAACGCTTGGCGGTACGTGTCCCTCGCCAGGCGATTTTACTGCAACAGTATTGGTGTTCTTACTCTTGATGTGCGTGATCTACAAAGCTTTAGTAATGCGTTAAAGGTCGGCTTGTTGGTGTTCCTTGAGTTATGGCTTAGAACGTATCCCTTGAGTTGAGCTCGGGATAGGGGTTAAGCACGTGGCATTCCTCAAGTGTAGCTCAAAATGGCATCCCTCGTGTTGAGCTTAGGATGGCGAATAAACACAAGGAACCTTTGAGTTGAGCTCGGGTTGGCAAGTGTTGCCGGTGTGAGTGTGCTGGTTGTAGCCAGTACGGAAGGGTCCAGATGGATTGCCCTCCTTACTGATTAGCTAACGAGTTTGGTAGTCTTGGGATGTTATGAATTATATTCGTATTTCGGAACTCCATCTAGCATTACGGTGTGTGATCCGTAGCATGGTTTCCCGCACATGCTCTATCGGTTGTGGCCGATAGGTGTGGCAGCAAGACATCTTTAGGTAGTCACTAGAAGACGTAGAACACGGTTGACATGGTAATGACCGTGTGTTATGGAATCAAAGGATAGAAATTCCTTTGGTGTACTTGTGTGACTATCTGATGAAAATATATGGTTTATTTATATGTTTATTCTGTTAGCTCAACCTATTTGCTTGTGTTTGGCGATGATCGTGTACGCGGTACACGGTAGCAGATTATATTGCAGGTGGATCTGGTGAGGTCTAGAAGCGGAACGGGGCTAGTATTGGGGGAAAATTTTTATCAAAGTTTTTATTATGTTTTGGAACAGTTGTAATATTTTATATTATTAAACTTGGTTTTTATTATGGATTTTATGTTTGAGTAATAGTAGAGATTTTAAGATTATTTATTACTACTATAAGGTTTTAATTTTCCTGCATTTTGGGAACATAAGTTATAATAAATGAAGTTTTATTATTTATTTCTTTATTTTATTATTTAAATCTGTAATATCTGGTCGGGATGTTACAATTTCCAATGTCCATGCATGTGTTGTGAACTGTTTTTTAGTGGATAGAACATAGAACGCATGGGAAACACATTATTGAATGCTTTGATACAAATTCCATTACATTTAATTGGTTGTGATTCCCTATACTGAATTGAATCCATAATATTTGTGCAAATTAATTGATTGATTTCAAAATTTAACACGTTGATTCTATAAATACGTGCATAAGCATCATGCATTGGCACTTATATCTACTAGTAAGAGCCAGACCTAGATTCAACATGCCTCGCAGATAGAGAACAACCCATTCAAATGAAGAAAACTCCACCCCACCTACACCATCCTCTCTCACTGCCTTAAATCATGGAAGGCTTGAAGCATGGTTCAAAGGGTATGAAGATAGGATCCAAACCTTCTTGATTGAGATTACTAGGAAGCAAATGATCCTTCCTAAGGTGTTGCGTCTGTCATGGCTGAGGGGAGAGAACTTTGGGACTCTAGAGCAACACTTCGAGTCTAAAAAATTAAAGACTTTTGTTAAACTTTCGGGCAAGATATATTCGGACTTAGTGAAGGTCTTCTATGCCAACCTCAAGTTCAGCAATGACATCCTAAAATCAAGTGTCAAGGGTGTTGATATGGAGATCAAAAAACACACGGAAGGATGTGGCTGGCCTAAGGCAAAGAGGTATACAAGTTCGCAAAGGAGAAACTATTACAATGGATGAATTCAATAAGGTCCTATATTTCAACCAATGTGTGAACAATCAAGGTGAGCAAACTCAAAATTTCCACGTGGGAAAGCTTCGTGTGGAGGAAAGGTTGCTAGCCATGGTGGTGACCAATATTATCATGCTTAGGGGGAGCAATCATGCAACCTTAAATGAAGGTGACTTGGTGGTGATGTATTGCATCCAAAATGGTATGGTAGTTGATTGGACATACACCATCCGTGACCATATGTTGAAGTTCAAGAGGCTAACTAATTTCAAGCTTCCATATGTGGTTCTCATATCCAAGTTCATTGAGCATTTTGGTGTTGATTTGGAATGAGAGATTGAGGAGTCCACTGGCCTATTGAACCATGTTTCTACACTCAATATGCACAAGATAGGCAACCCATGGCTGGTTGAAGGAGAAGAAGCTGCAAACATTGAAGTTGGAGCAAATGATCATGAGGCTAAAACTAGTGGAACAAACCAAGGAGAAGATGATCCACAACCCATGGCCAATGAGATCTACCAACCTCCTAAGAACACTGGACCTGCATATTCCCAGTTTGAAAGGGTGGTTCTCAACCAACTTCAAGACTTAAACATGTCACAAAATGCACACCATGCATATTGCACAACAAGATTTCAAGACTTGGATGATCAACTCCATAATGTTCATGACCTTCTCTCCACTGTCTACAATAGAGACAACCCCAGGGATGAGTGAAGGGGATGACTCATAGGTCATACATTACATATTACTGTTGCATTTGTGTGTTTTTTCGTCTGTTCCAGTATTTTAATCAGTTGTTTTTCGCTTTCAATCGACTGATAATATCAGTCTCAACTTCATTTGTATTTTCTATTTCTATTTTGTTTCTACAGTGTTTGTATACACTATCAGATGCTCTGATAGTATCTATATTTGATGCATTAATGAAAATTTTACTCTTTCCAAAATGATATATGTATTATCTTTAATTTGATGAATCCAAAGGGGAAGAAAAATGAGAAAAGTTGAGTTAAAAATGAGTAACATTGGGTAAAATGGAAAACCTAGAATTAAATCTACTGGAACTTAATAATACTACAAACTGGATCTGAATGCTTATGTGTTTTTGCTTGGATATGTATTTGTATGTTGGTATCTTGTATGCAAAATCTTTTTTAGGTTTCTCAATGGATCTTAGCTCATCAATTCAACTCGGGGATGTTGGCTTCATCAAACCAAGGGGAAATTGTAGGCAAAAGCAAGCCTGAAGCAAAGATTTGATAAAGGCAAGTGCATGAAGATCTCATGTGATTGATGAAGATCCGCTTGAAGATTATGTTTCAATTGTATTAAATTTGTAAATGATGTGTTAAATGCAGTCATTACATGTTATATCATGTTGGTAGGCTTTATGACATAAATTAGATGTCTTGTTAGTCTTAGTGTATTCTTTTTAATCTGTTAAAATGAGTTTTAAGAGGTTAAAAGGTTTGTTGTATATAATATCTAGTTTGAATGTATTCAATCAGTTGAATTATTTTCCAATCGACTGATTTCACTTAAGTCAAGTAAAATCAACAAATTGTACGAAAAATTGAACTGATTGATTTAACTTAAGACCAGACTATATAAGTTGTGTTTTCGAGAGCAGAGGCACGATTTTGAGTTTTTTAGGGCGAAAAGTTGACATTCATCACTAGAAAACTCTCTCTACATTACATAGCTGCAAGGTGAAAATTGAAGATCTTGGTTGATCTTGGAGGCATTTTGGCTTGGGATTACCTTGAAGAACTCGTGTATGGTTGGCTAGGGAGAGCCACCATCAGGTTTTGTAGTTCTTGTGGCTCTGGTTGTTTACCTAGTGTGAGTCCAAGTTTATGAGTGTGATTCTTGCAAGGTGTTAGGCTAGATTTTTGTGTGAGTCAAAAATCTTGGTGTGTTTCTTTGTTCAAAAGTGTAATCTTGGTGTGTGATTTGTAAAATTTTTTAATATAATGGAAACCAGGCTCAGGTTGTCCTGGTAATTGGATGTAGCTCTGTGATTGAGTGAACCAGTATAAAACAATTGTGTCATCCGCTTCCCTTCATCTCACTCACTTTTATTCACTTTAAAAACTCAAGAAAACCAAGTAAATCGTTCTTTGCTGGAACAAGTCTTGTGTGTAAAAGTTTTTTGTTTGAGTTAAATCTGTGAATTCAGCATTTTGCATAATTTCCCAGGATTTTAGCCGATTGATTTGAAATTTTAATCAATTGATTCATAGGCTCAAGAACAAATTAGTCCGGTGTTTTATTTTTCTACCGGTTGAAAATGTACTACTCTGTAACTTTTGTATTTGAATTTTGTGGTCTATTTAATTCAACCAAAAGAGTTTTTAAGCTTTTGAAAAAGTTTTAAAATCCAATTCAAACCCACCCTTCTTGACTTAAATCACCATTTAAATCTAACAATTGGTATCTAGAGCAAGATTCTTGAAAGTTATTGAAGTTTGAACTAAACATGTAAGTGGTTCCGAAAGATTAACATTTCTGCAAGAATCAATTTCCGCTATGAAAATGCTTACTTGTATTATCTTGAATACTACATAGCAGAGTACATTAATATAACCCTTAGGACTAGCAAATTAAGCGGAAAAAAAAACTGACCAATAACTAGTTTCGTGGGATTTCCTAACTGCAGTATCTGATAGCTAAAATTTAGATATTCTTCCTAAAAACACGGTCAACATTTCTTACCATTATTAAAGAGAATAAATAACAGAACGCAACAAATATATTCAGAAAAACATCTACTAACAATCCCTCCCTTAAACTAATTGCTTGGCATCTAGTTTACTTTTGATGCTTCAATCAAACCCAACATACTTCTGAGGTTTAAAAACTGATCCAGCTTCAACGACTTAGTCATAATATCAGCGATTTAAGACTGTGAATTGTAATACTTCAGTTCAATGCTCCCATCTTTAACAACATCTCTTAAAAAATGAAAGTGTACGTCTATATGTTTACTTCTTCTGTGGAAAACTGGATTCTTTGATAATTGAATTATATAATTGTCATCACATAGAACTAACATATGATCATCACTAAAATTGATAGTCTCCATGATTCTCTTAATCCATATGCATTGGCATGCGCAAGAGGCAACTGCTATGTATTCAGCTTTCGTCGTAGACAATGTTAGTACTAGTTGCTTTTTCGATGACCATGATACTGCTCCACTCCCTAAGAACAATACAAAACCTGATGTACTTTTCCTATCATCAATATCTCCAGCAAAATCACTATCTATGTATGCTGCTATTCTAGTATTCTCCTCCTCTTTGTAGTATATACCAAGCTAAGTTGTTCCCTTCAAATATCTTAGTATCTATTTGGTCGCGAACCGATGTGTCTCTATAGGATTGGCCATAAATATGCTAATCAGACTCCAAACATTAAATTTGATCTAGTTGTTGTGAAATACATTAGACTTCCAACTACTTGTTTGAATTGTGTGGCATCCACTTTAGGTGCCACATCATTTATGAATGGCTTTATTCCCGTCACAATTGGGTTTTTTACTACATTGCAATCTTGCATACCAAATCATGTTAAAATATCTCTAGCATACTTTCTTTGACACATAAAGATCCCATGATTGTTTTGCAAGATTTCTATACCAAGAAAATATCTCATCCTCCCTAGATCCGACATGTCAAATTCTAGCATCATAGATTATCTAAAATCATTGCACATGTTTTCATCATTTCTAGTGTAGAAAGTATGTCTCTATTTTGTTGTACCATGCTCTTGGTGCTTGCTTAAGCCCATACAATACCTTTCTTAATCTGTAAACCTTTTCTTCTTCACCTAATTTCACAAAGCCAATGGGTTGTTGTATATATACCTCTTCTTTGAGTTCTCCATGAAGGAATGCAATTTTCACATCAAGTTGATAAATACTCCAACTGTGTTGAGCAGATAGGGATAATAAAATGCGTATAGTGTCCATTTTGGCAATACTTGTTGGCAATTTTGTTAATTCCCAAGTATTGTTCTTCTCTATAGCTTCCATCTCCTTTTTCATTGCATCTCTCCATGTCTTACTCTTGGTAGCTTCTTCATAAGTCACATGATCATCTTTTGTCACCATCATAGCATTATTTTCATTATCTGATAGACCATCTCCCCTTTCATATGTTCTCTTCTATATCTCCTGGTCCTCCCTTGAGCTGCATTATCACTAGAGTTAGAACGGTTGTTTCCAGCATTACCTGCACTCGGTGGTTATGCAGATTGCTCTACAATTTGTTGTGCTACCTGTTTTGCATTGTTTAGCTCATTCTCCTCAACATCCTGCTGTTGTGCCTCATTATCATTCAAATTCTCTTACTGGTTTGTGTCGTCAAATTTCTTCTAGTTCCAGGACTTTCCTTCTTCGAACACAACAATCTGTAGGATTTTGATTCATCACTAACTCCAAGAAGAACACATCTCTTGCTTTTACCATCCAACTTAATGTGTAGTTGGTCTAGTGTATGGACGTGAGCAATGCATCCAAACACCCTAAATAATCCACAAATGGCTTCACTCCACTCCATGCTTCTTCAGAAGTTTTATCTTGCACTGTTGTTGTAGGGTTTTTGTTTAGGACATGAACACACCACTTAGTTGTCTCTGGCCAGAAAGTTTTTGGAACACATATCCCTATCAACATGGACCGAACCATATTCATAATGGCTCTGTTTTTCCTCTCAAATTTCCCCTTGTATTATGTTAAATACTTCATAGCAGAGTACATTAACATACCTCTTAGGACTAACAAATTAAACAAAAAAAAAAAAAAAACTGACCCACTACTAGTTTCGTGAAATTTCCTAACTGCAGTTAAAATTCAGATATTCTTCCTAAAAATACGGTCAACATTTATGAGTATTATTAAACAGAAAAAATAACATAACGCAACAAATATATTTAGAAAAACATTTAATAACATAGCATACATTGAGCACCAACAATCAGTAAAGGAATACCGATAGCAAAAAACAAATGGCATAAATAACCATTAGTAATACCAACAATTATAATATATATACGCACTAGGCACAGACAGAGAAGGGAAATTACTGGTAAGCACAAACAGAATAAGAAAATCGTTAACTTCACAAATTCATTCAATCAATATTTCAACAATACAGAAGCACTAGGAAAGCAAGGAATGCAATAATTTTTACTTACACCAAAGTCACGCTGTGGATCGTTGGAGTCCTTTTGTGGTTCACAGGAATCCGCCAAGGGTCCTCGAAATGCTGACCCGGAGGAATTGGTGTGGCCTGGTTTAGAAGAAGAAATTCGGGTTGAAATATTACATTAAAATGATTACATTTATTATTTTTAAAGTTTGAAGATAGTTGAGACATGAAATTGTAATTTTACGTTAAACTTATAAAAAAACATATTTAAATCTAAAACATTGAAAAAAAAAAAACTTTATTCGTATGACATTAGATTAGAAAATATGATAAAGAAGAGAGACCAGGTTGAGCCTTGAAAACTATGGGACTACTCTTCTTTATCTTTGTTTTCTTGTGGTTATGTGTTTTGATTATGTTGCGTGAAGGGATCTATTGTACCTTTATATTAAAAATCAAACCAAATTTTATTGCATACAAAACATTATATCCTAATTCACTGCTCCTTCATGTTGGAAGTAGATTAGTGCTTTGGATTAGCTTTTAACAACAAATCTAATGAACTTTTTTGTAGGATACAGGGAAATGTTATTTTTAACCATATAGGAAACTATATAAATTTTAGAAAATTTAAATACACTAAAATTGAATTAAATGCTTTGTGAAATAATGCAATTTAAATTTATTAAATTTTAATTTTTGTGTATAGATAAATTATTTGTTTCGGATACAAACCAATATAGAAATTATTGTCAGATAATACTTATGATTTGAGTGAAAAAAAAAAGAATTTTGATTAACATTAAAAAATAACTTATTTTTAATTGATACATTTTGTAATAACATCAAATAAAAATAATTTAATTATAGTAAAAAAATGAGAAAAAAATGATTTTTTTGTTAGTGATAAAAATTAACTTTAACTTATTCTTCGTCAATATATTTTGACTAACTCTTAAAAATAATTTTAATTAACGTTAATAGAAAAAATTGTTTAGTAATAGTACAAAAATAAATGATGTTAACCATTATTAAAAAATAACATTAACCTATACCAGAAAAAAGAAGAAGTTATCTGTAAAATATATTTCAAAAGATATTTATGTTGATAATAATCGCAAAAAGTCAATGACACTCCGACTTTAACCAAATAGAGAATTTTCTATAGAAAAAAAAATGATAATTGAAATGTTCCAAATAATGTCAAGTTGAAAAAGAATAATATCATCTAATTTTAAGTAATCAATTTTTCTTATAAATTTTTTAATTTTCAAATTATTTTTGAGTTTGTTATTCAAATAACTCATTTATAAGAATGAATTATTCTTTATAATTCATAATCTAAACACTATTAGTTTTTACTCTTCGCCTCAACCTTCCATAATAAGGTGATTTGTCTCTTAAAATAACTGTTGGACTTTTATAACAACCATTTTGATATTCTAGCTTTTAGCATCTTCAATTTTAATAGGCACAAATGATATTGTTGAGAAACATAATAACCTATAACAAGAGTATAATGTGTTTCACATTATATCCAAAATTCACACTTTTATATATCACATAATTATTTAAACCTCGAACTTATAAAACTACATTTTCTTAAAGTTGTCTTAAAAGAGTTACCACTCTAACACACAAGTGTCACATGATTACAACTACAGTTTTTAATAATAATAATAATAATAATAATAATAATAATAATAATAATAAAAAATTATTATTAGTTTCAAGACAATATTAAGTACAAATGTCTATAACTTCATTGTTTAATTTACAACTATATAATATGAATGTTAAATTTTACGTAGAACATTCATATATATATATAGACAATCCTTTTATCATATTATGTTGTTAACTTGAACCTAAGTGCATACAGAAAATTTATATATATAGACAAAATGCATATAGTTAATTTGAATTTTATTCAAATTAGGTTAAACTTTTCTTTTTAAAATATTTTCATTTGTTTTAAATAAATAAAATAAATATACTGAACTTGTAATATAAAAGAAAAATCTCATTTTAATAATAATAAATTTATGATGAACTATGATTTTATAGAATTTACAAAATGGATTTAAAAAAAAAATTATCTTACTGAAACTAAAATTTAAAATATACTCAGGAATTTACAAATATTACGTTGCACTCAATTTTTCTTTGAATACACGGGGTTGGTTTTTTTTTCTTTTCCAGTTCTAGCTCATAGTGATGCCCTTATCTTTCTAAAGGAGTGTTGTGACAATTTGGGCTAGCACGTGTAAGAGGTTCCTCAGTTGTTGTCTGACCATTATTGCAACATCAATATTTGGGATGATAAGATAGTTGTTTGAACAAAGCATATTGTGTTACCACAAACATAGCAGCGGGTGCTGGTTTTAGACAACGTTTCTCTTACTTATAATGTAAACATAGAATTTACCTCACTTGAATTTGATTTTGTATGGTTTTCTAATTTTAAAAAATAATAGATTTAGTCCCTTCAACTAAATGATGAAACGGCGTTCTATTGAATATAATGTGTGTCACTGCGTGGTTAAAATTAGTTTTGTGAATTAAATTAAAATTAAAAAAAAAATGTGTATAGATACATTAGGATCTCTTTTTCTTCCTCTTTTATCTTTCCGTAATTCCATCATCTTCGAGAACTAGAATTGTAAAGTTTCCACAGTGGTTGACTCGTATATATTAAAAATGTCAAAACAGGTTAATCCGGTCCGTTTTGGCCAGCCTAATTCTAGCCTGCAAAAAACGGGTCGAGCGGGTTGGTCCAACAAACAAAAACGGGTTCGATTATTTAATTCGGCCCGTGGATTGACAGACTGACGGGTTAGCGGGCCAGCCTGGCAACTTTGACGTTTTATTTATCAAATTTCGAATTGTGGAGGCTCGAATCAAAAAATTGACACAAGTGAATCATTATTTAATTTTTTTCAAAACAAAACAATCCTTAACAAACATCATCAGCCTTTTAGATCGCAGAAGCGAGGAACAAACAAGTGGTACTTAGAATTTAATGTGCAACATAAATATCCAAAACATAACATAACACAATCCTTTAATGTGCAACGGAAATATCCAAATCATTAGAATTTTGCAGCAAACCATTACAATCTGTCAAACACATTACTTACTAAAGAAAAACATGAATTTTCACAGCATTCGAATTGGAGGAAATCTAAATTAGTCCAATTGGGGGAACTCAATCTAACAACAATCAATCACAGCGACACCTTCAACTCCAATGGGGAAATCACGAAATTAGGGTTACAAATTGAAAATTAGGGATTGAAACGTCGAATTAGGAATGAACATGTGTCGTGGTGGTAGCCCTTCATCAGAATCATCGTTGTTTGTCGCGATGTGGTGGCTCTACGTTGTCCCTGTGGTGTAGTCATATCGTGGCTCTGTATCCCGTCACTGTTGCGTTGTGGTGGCCGTGTTGCCTTCAACACCATCAAGGTCTCGTGGTGGATAGAAGAGAAAGACAAAGGAGAAAGACAAAGGAGAAGAGAAAGACGACAAAGGAGAAAGATGAAGGAGAAGAGAAAGACGCGAGAGTATCGTGAATGAAGAGAAAATAAGAGTGTTTTCTTATGACGGTGAGAATCTAAAAGAACTTTGTACTGATGCTTTAATAACACAACAACACTCATAAGTGTCTGACCACAACATATTGCACCTACACATTTTTTTTTTAAGAAGTACGGGTCATGGGTTGGCCTGTTTTTGCCCGCCGGTTGGCCCGTCCGGAGCCATGCAGGTCGGGTTGATGCTGGTTGACGGGTTGTATTCTCTAACCCAACCCAATTTTTTTGGACGGGTTAACGGACCTACCCGTTAGACCGAACCCGTTTTGACAAGCCTAGTATATACATCAGAGATAATTAACATATTTTCCTCTCAAACTAGTTTGAGAACTGTGTGTAGTCGGTTTTTTTTTCAATAATGAAAATAGTAATAAATTTAGTTTTCTATAATATGGAACATATGAAATTATTAATGAGAAGCATTTTCACAATATCTTAGATCTACTAAAACAACATGAAACTGTTATTGCCATTTGTTGGGCTGATGAAAATAATACGTCTTAAAAAGTTTCACATTGTTTAAATAATTAAGGGATGGGTGACTACAATGGCGGAACTTCAGCTTGATAAGGGGAGCCACGACTCTCCAAGGTTTTTTTTTTCTTTTATATATATATATATATATATATATATATATATATATATATATATATATATATATATATATATATATATATATATATAAATATATTTATATATTATTATATTATTTATATAATTTAGTTTTAAAAAGTTTTATTTAAATTTGAAAATCAGGTTTTCTTTCTCTTTTGTAATTTATTTTACTTCTTTATTTGATTTCTTTCTTTTCGGTACCTCCATCTCTTTTTTTGTTCTTCTTTCTATTACAATTTTTATCATCAATCTCTTATCATTTCCAAAATCAAACGGCACCACAACAAAATTGAGAAGTTAAGGAACATTTTGAACCGAACAATTCTTTCTTTTGAGTAAGTTCATTTTTTTCCCTTTTTTTAAACAATGTTTTTCTCTTATATGTGACTTTTCTACGCTCTAAGCATATCTTTATGATCATAAAATCATGCTCTAATTGTTGATCAAACTCTCTTTGAGTAGATAGAGCTATTTTAGATTTTGAAGTTGTATAAGGGAAGAACAATATTAGGAATCTACTTTAAGATAAGGGAAGCTAATTATTTAGAAGGTGTTAATTTTCTTAAAATATTGAGTCTTGGTTTTGAGATTTAATTTGGGGTATTCATAATTTTATCTTTTACTAAATATGTGAGAGGTGACAAATTTATATTAGAAAAATTATGATAAAGAGTAGAAGAATTGATTCTTTTTACAAGAGGAATGTTTGTGATGAAGATGAAAAAAATACATTTACATCATCTAAACTTGAAAAACTTTACGGTAATCCAACAATTAAAGAAAATGAAAAACAACTCTATAAAGTTCCTAGAGTTACATATAATGAATTTGAAAATACTTTAGAATGTGATCTGGGTAAATGTTCTGAAATTGGGCAATACCCACCAAATCAAATTTATGAGATATGAATGACTTATCTAAAATGGGGTCCATATCAAATGGATCTAGAAAATTATTTGTTGTCTAGTAAAGATGGTTATCCAAGAAGATTTCAATACACATGGTTTAGCTTATTTCCTTCATGGTTAGAGTATTCAGTATTCGCCATTAAAAGATACTGCATATTGTTTACCGTGCTATCTTTTTAGTAAAAAACCAAGCAGACGACCTAACTCGAATGTTTTCATTGTTACATGTAATTGAGTTGATTTTCATTGAATTCTAATTGACATTGAGTTGATTGTCATCAACATGTTTTATCTTCTTTTTTTGAGTTTTTTTTATAGGTTTTAAAAGTTTTTATAGCAAACAGTATGATAATTTTTATTGCAAGGGATATTATAACAAACTTCATTTCTGATTCAATTATTCAAGTTTTTAAAAGTTACCTATAATAACTTTTGCTTTTTTTAATATATGATTATTGATAATAAATTTTATGTTACACTTTCATATATTATTATCACATTTTTTTGGATTCTATTATCGTATGTGCTTGTTTTGAATAGAGTAAATAATGTGAGGAAATAATTTTTTAATATAAAAAATATAATTTGGCCCCCCTAAAATTTTGGTCCAAGTTTCGCCAGTGGGTGACTATATAATAAGTTCTAAGTCCATGATATTCCTTGTCCCGAGTCAAATAAAGTTTAAATGTGTATTTGACTCTTCTAATTTCTTATACTCTTGTAATAGAGCATTGTGAGGTTTGGATTAAATTATAGTTTTGAAGAGCGTGGGTGTACTCGTGGGTGTACTCGGAACCAAAAGATATAAAAATAGATGTCTATGTGTTTTCTTGTGTTTATTTTATTTGTAGTAATAAAGTGATTATGGAACCATTGAGACCACATAACACTTTAGTTCAGATTAGATAATGAATAGTAAGTGAAAATGTTAAATCCATTTTTTTTTCTTTAGATTAACAAATGCCATATCATATTGCTTAGAAAACTAATGAAAAAGCATTGTTTCATGTAATAAATTTAGTATTCAACTAAACACTAAGCAACTTTGCACTATGAACTAAACCGAAATTCAACCAGACTTTAACTGTTTAGTATTTTATTTGCTTTTCTGTCATGTTTTCCTCGATTTGAGAAGGTACTTCTGTGTTGAGTCATGTTAACGTTTGAATTGTTCTGCAGACTATCTAATTTCACAAATCTTTTTCTTTATGGGTACAAATTTAACAAACTCTATTCACAGAGCATGAAAAGGACTAACTTACCAATTAGAATTTCTCAAATATCACTGATTTTAGAGTTTATTCCCTTTTTTTTTTAAATATGATGCTACTAATTTTATTCCTACATCATAGGTTAACATTGTTTTAGTTACATTCATGATTCTGTCTCATTCTTACCTTCTCTGACAAAGAAAATATTAGATTTTACTTCTTTCCGATTAAAGAAATTATTTTAAGTGATATATCTAAACTACATAGTTTGGCACAATGGTGGATCTCTAACTAATTTTGGGTGCTAAAATTTTGTTGAATTACTCTTTTGATCTTTTTTATCGTTCAAAAATATTAAGTTGGCCCTCTAATTCTTTTTAGTCTCAATTTAGTCCCGATTTTATTTAAAATTGATGTAATTTAGTCTTTTTTTTCCTTAAACTTATGGAGATGGAGGACAAATTTTTCATCAAAATTAACACTAGGATAATGTCAATTACACTAACAAAGCAAATTGTAACGCCCCAAATTTTGGGATGTCACGAAACGTTAGAAAATTTTTGCGTTTAGCGGAAAAGGAAATAAACATTTAAAATGTACTAATAAAACTTTTAATTTAATTTAAATTACATAGCTCAACTCTTCACTTTGTCAAAAACTTCCAATAATATTTGCGATCAAAAGAAAATTACATATACTTTAGTATCTGATTTAAAACAACTAAATAAATATAAAAACTTCCAAGTTCACCCCAGCCTTTCGTCGATCTACTCCATGCCAAAAGCATCTGCATTATCATCTGCTCCCGTATAACACACATGTTACACGATCATCGCACATACAACAAACATACAAACAAACAAATAGGGGTAAGCTAACCATAAACAATGATATTTATAAAAGAAATTCATAAATAAAATATGTCTAATAATACTCAACGTCGCATTCCAGAAACAATTAACCAAAATGAAATCAATCATGCTAAACCAAGCATAACATCACACTCATCTCAATTCTCCAAATATAGTGATTATAATTAATCTTTGGTTTTCCGCGGCCTCTCACCCCACAACAACATCTAGTTTCCTAGATCAGACGGTTTGATGTGTCCTGCTTAATGCAGCCAGACTGTCTCCCTTATCCCTCAAGGAATTATGAGTAAAAACGTCGATGCATCGCACATCGGGCACTATACTCGCAACGAGCCGAAATAAGGACAAACATCTTTCCCCTCCCCACTGCTTCACACAGGCGAGAGGGTACAACACTCGAACCAATCCTCGACCACTGCTTCACACAGGCGAAGAGGACCCCTTTTCCACTGCTTCACACAGGCGAAAGAGTCTCCACTAGGCTCCTAGGTACGGAAAACCTCACACAACATTTAATTCCACCAAGAGCTCTTCAAGCAAGGCAAACACTTCCAACATACAACACATGAGATTTACCGATTGCCATAACACACCACCACATAATGCATTGCAATAGTTCCATAACAAATACACCACCACATCATGCTTGAAAATATAAAGTTCCATAACATAAACCCGTCAACTTATCAAATAATACATTCAAGCAATGAACTCTACAGGTGGTTTCCAAACCAAAAGAAGCAATAAACAACTGAAGCACCAAGCCACCATTTTAATTCTCTAACATGCAACTCGAATATTACATATAACCCAGAAAAAGAAATAGCACTGACATTGCAACTATGGCCATGCAAATCGCGTTCAACAAAATAACCATCACATTATATAAGCCAAAGCAACAAGTAAAGCCAACAACACTCATCTCATCAATGGTCACCAACACACTAAAACATAAGACAATTAATAAAACCCAATAAAAAGCACTAAATCAAAAATATGAGAATTTAAAGAGAACCAAAAGTTGTCATACAAGATTTTGAACATACAATATGAATATATAAAAACCACAAGTTAGTCCCACATATCTAGGAAATTAAAGAACATTATTAAGTCAATGTGGATCATGGTTGGAATATCAAAGTTGCAACAATTAGAACACTAATATCTTAGCTTACTCTTGATCTCTCAAATTTTTTAAAATTTATATAATTAATATATAATTTTAAATATATATTTTTTTAAAATTGATATTTTAATATATTTAATATTTTAAAAAAAATTATACATTTATATCCGTATATAAAAAGAAAAGTCATTTTTTTCTACACATTTATTTTTTAATTTTATTTTTAAAATATTGTTTTTTTTAATTAAAATAATTATTTTATTAATATTTTGTGATCATTTATCTAATCTAACATTCTTTTATTTAATTATTTTTTAAACTTAATCATTATAAATAAAAATTAATTATAATAAAATTTTATAACAATTATTTATATTTAATGTTATAATTATAATAATAACAATAATAATAATTTTATTATTTTTTATTATCATAAAAAAGTAAATATAATATTTTTGCTAGTTTATATAAAAATATTGGGATTACTCTTTTAGTCCTTATTTTTGTTTAAAAATATTAAGTTGGCTTTTCAAATTTTCTAAGTTTCAATATTCTGATCTCAATTTTTGAGGAAATGATGCAATTTGTTTTTTTTTTTTGTTAAATTTCTTGAATCGAATGAAGATTTTTTTTTAAAATTGAAATTGTGAATAAAGATGATTTGTGTAAGACCCGAGAAAAATTATACTAAAGAAAAACACATGAAAAAGAAATTATAGTTTGATTAATATTGCTGAATTATTTAATTTAATTAGTTTATAAATGTATTAAATGTGGAATAATTATTATTTGAGTGATTTAAGTAATTGTTGCATTTTATTTAATTAAATGAGTGATTAAAGTTGCTATTTACCTAATTTAAGAAATTATGTTTGTGGTATATAATTGCTTTAATTCGTATAATGTATGTGTTTTCATGTAGCTTGGTGGTGAAAGTTGCATACATTGGTGAGCAGGTTCATGGGTTCGAATCTACAGTCGGAAATTGGTTTTTGTGTGAATTTTAAGTTCAATTTTCTTCCTTTAAGAAGTGGGGCCCACAGAACATGAATCTATTTGATTGCACCAGAATAATATAACATCAGAAGTAAGAGGGGTATATAGGTTAAAAAAAGTGTTAGGGTTTTAGAAAGAGGAGAGAAGAGGAGAGAAACAAGAAGAGAGAAGAGGGATGCGAGATTTCCGCGGCTGTGCTAGAGAAGAGAAACATTCGAAAGAGACTTATTAGATAGGGGAAGCCAATCTTATTTTCTTCTCTTGTTTGTTTTGTTGTTTGATTGATGATGGAATGGGAAAAGCATGCATGTGTACGGGAAGCCAACCTCTTTTTCTTCTCTTTTTCTTGTTATTTGGTTGATGAATGAAAGGGGAAAAGCATGCCTGTGTAATGTATGGGAAGCCAACTTTTGGTGTGTTTATTTTCTCGTGGCCAATGTATATATGCTTTGCGGAGGTTATGCATGTATGTGATGAAACAAGATTTTATTTTCTCATTATTATTTGGTTATGGGATGAATGAGTCCGGGAAAGGTGGGCATAGGTGTGGTTTTTTTTCGTTTCCGTTTTACACATCTAACTTTGATGTTGAGTGCAACATTGTGGGTAGCGTGCACAATTATGAGAATGGGATAGCTTGTGTTTTAGTTTCTTATTTCTTCTTATTCCTTTACGTTGGTGCAGTAGGTTTTTAGAAGTAGATTGGTTTCTTAATTCTCTTTCATCACATGTTCATTTTGTTTGATTGGTGGAGCGCCCACATGTATTTTCTCTCACCTTCAATGCTTGAATGAAGACCAGAAACATTAATTTTCTCTCACCTTGGTTTCTTCCTTTTCATTTTTACGTTGGAGTACTTCTTTCTACCACTTTTTTTTTTTTTACCATGGGTGCTATTTGAGATGGTCACAACTTTTAGTTTCATCAACACTTTGTCTATTTCTCTCTCATATCGGGGGCCCGCGCATGCCTTTTATTCCTGGCCTTATACTTGGCCCCACTTGCTCACCTTTTTAAACGAATGAATTTTTTTAAAAGAAATTTTAAGTCTAATTAAAAACTCAAACACCCCCAAATTAAAAGTATAATGTAATTAAAGTTTACTTTTTCTTATCAATTATTACACATAATCACTCTATCAGTGAATGGGATTTCAATTAAAATAAACTTAATTCACATTTAAAAATTAAAAATGTTTTTGACATTCTTCATCTTCTTAACTGATCTCAATTAAAACAAAATACAATTAAAAAAATAATTACAAATTTTTTATTGTATAAATGAATTTTTTTAGTATGAATAAGAAGCAGTTAGTAAATAATAAAATTGAAAAATAGTTTTTAAATATAAATAATTATTTAAATTTAGAAAAAGTAACTATTATAAGGTACAACTGTAAACAAAATCATACACAGATAATCTTCTTTAACAAGAACATGACCAACTAAGTAATAAAGGTATAGATTTCAAAGTAACGAAAAGTTAACAGAGCAGCGACTCTCAACTAGTAATTGGTCTTGAAGGGCTTGTAAACTTTAATATCCTCAAGAACTGCTGTGAAGGAACCTATTGCAGCTACAATTGTCAAGAGGCAGCATAAACCACTAAGCATCTGCAGGCATATCCATTTGGTGCTCCATTTTGGTATTTTAGTTTGAACAATATACATCTCCACTGGGAAATACACTGTGAGTGGCCAAAATCCAATGGCTCCAATCAGCCCCACAATGTCATTGAAGAATGGTAGCACCATTGCTATCACAGTACAGCAGATCACAAAACTTGTCCTCCAAACCAACCTCAAGAGGTTGAACTTGAAGGGTCTGCAACCAGGGATGGGTACTTCAAATTCCTTCGTCACAAAATCACTCTCTGGGAACTTTTGTGCTGCGTTGTTTTCAATAAATTTGAACAGGGGTTGGCAGTCAACTTGGTATGCACCTACAAGGTGGACAACAATGGCAGCATTGGCTATGTCAAGGAGCCAATATGGGTTATAGAAGCCAAAACCAGTGAGAAGGTTTCCAGGGCTTTCATCTCCAAAAGCTGCATAGCCAAAGCCACCACATAGCAGATAGAAAATGGTCATCACTGAGACACTCACTAAAGTAGCCTTTGACATTGTCTTTGACTCTTCAGGAGGTGATTTGATTGTGTCCTGTTTCATAACAACCCAGTTTTAGTTTAGACTTCAACTTACAATATGCACAAAAACATTAAAACTAATCTTTAGATACTATTGAGTTATTTCTTATATCAGAATTAGAGCTTCATTTCAATGATCCATATAAGACAGATTGTTAATGTAAAATTTCAACTGTGATTAGGAAACCATACAAATAATACCCAAGAAACTATGTTACCAAAAGTAGCAAAAGTAGATGTACCTGAATTTCTATAAGGATCATTGAGTAGGAATAAGCGAAAGCTATGTTACCAAAAGCTTGGAAGCTCCTCCAAATTTTTTGGCTTTCTGAGACAACACCAATACTCACACCAGTTATGCTTCCTTTAACCGTCCCATTTGCTGTTACAAGCACAGAAGGTCAACTGATAATGATATAGTAAGTGACAATTCTATAACATAACATGAATAGAGTCATACCTATGACTTTAGCAATTCCAAGACCAAGTCCAGTTATTGAGTATGTGAAGGACATGACAGCAGCCACAATGGAGAGCCACCACAACTCCTTGAAATCTGGTATTTGGGACAAAACAATTTGAACAATTCCAAATGAAATCATGTAAACATTGCTGTTCATTTTGCATGGATCTTTTCCTCCGCTATTATGATAACAATTAGACCTTTTAACGGCCCTGTTTCATGAACAACCCAAAACACAAATTAGTTGATTTGTTGTTACACTTTGATCCACACAACAACACTTGCATCTTTGAAAACTCACATCATGCTTATGGAAGCAGCTATGGTGTAGCCGACTGCCACTCCAAAAAGGTTGGCATACTGAACCAACGCACAAAACTTGGCATTCATTCCACCTGCAAAACCCAAGAACGATTTTCTTCGATAGCAACTCTTTGAATCCTATTACAAGGTAGTTTTAAGTAATACTTTTCGAAGAAATGTTTTGAAAAGAGTTTGGAAAAGTGGCATGGTTGAGTTTGGCAACATGCATACCTAGGTAGGATCTGACAGCTTGAGTGTAGGTGTAGTTTCTCCTGCCAGTGAGTTGGTCACCGGTGCGGTAACAAGCAGCTAGAAGAATTGAGGTATAATAAGTGACCGCAGAGAAGAGAACCATTACAGCAGGACCAGCAACCCATCCAAGTTGAGCAATAGCCCAAGCCAAAGACAACACCCCAGAGCCAATAACAGCTGTTATTATGTGCGCACTTGCAGTCCAAACCGTTCCTAAAGCTCAAAGTGAGTGAGTTCGAAAATGACTACTTACCGATAACCAAGTGAAATTGTTTTAGAGAAAAAAAAAACGAGTTATTTGAAATCAGTATGTGGTGAAGTTCAAAATACATAGATTTTGGAGATGTTTGATTACCAGTTCTTTTGCGACGGCCATCGTCATCAAAAAATGCCAATGGATTTGTTCTTCTTACACCATCTTCCAACATCTTGCCTTTAGAGAGAAACACCAAATTAGAAATTGTGATCAGTGTCTTTAGTAGGAATTGAGTAACAGTTAATCATCTCTCAACATAATCTCTCCACATAAAGAAAATAAAAGTGGTAGGATGCGAGCTAGGATGCTGACGTGGCAGGGGAGGGAGTATTTTATGTAATTAAGGGGCCGGTGAGAATGCGGTTAAGTAAGGGTAATTTTGTAAAAGTGGTTTGGTGGTTTGGTGAAATGGTGGGATTCTTTACAACTTCTCTCACTCCTCTCATTTTCTCCCTACTTTCTTTATTGTTTTTTGAAAATTATTTTTTTAACTATTAAATTTATAACTTTTTCATATAATTTAATATAACATTTTCTAAGTATTTTTTTATTTTTATATTCTAAAAGTATTTCAAAGATATTTTTAAATTATAAAAAATTGCTAAAATTTAATTATCCAAATATTATTTTCGATGTTTTTTCCGCAGTGACACAGTTTGCATTAAAAATTAAGAAAACAATAAATAGGTAGCTTCCTCGTATTATATTTATATAAGGTTAGAATTTGGCTTCACTTTTGTTTCACTAGTTTTCACTTGAAAATTAATTGAAATTCGATTATCAGAACCTGTTTATTAAATTATTTAAAAAAAATAAAAAACAAAATTTTAAAAAGTTAAAATAATGTAAAATTAATATAATAATATTTTGTAATTGTTGTATAGTTTTTAGAAAATAAATTTGAAAAATGTATAAGAATATGATTAAATAGTTTAAGTTAATAATTATTTGATGTTGAAAGTTAGAAAAGTAGGAATTAATAATTAGTGCATTGTAGTTAAAATTAAATAAAAAATAATAAGTTCAGTTTATAGGTTATTAAAATTACAGTTAATAAAAACAGGAAAAATTTATTTAGTCAAGATTGTTTTAATTAAAGAAAAGTTATTAACGAGTGTAGTAAAATAAGAATAAAGAATGAGATGATTTAAGATAATTTATTTGAATTAAATTTGATAAAGGAATGTTTATATGGTTATAGAATAATGTTTACTCGGTGAAATAATTTGAAAAATAAGTGAAGTAATTTTAATTACAAAATTTATTTTGTGTTGTAAATAATTTTATGAAGAAAAAGATAATTAGTTTTATTTGCTGTAAATAAGGTATTTGAAATAAAATTGAATTTATTTAATTATTTAAATGTAAATATATGATTTTTAAATATTTAGTGTTGTTGTCTTTAATAATTTGAATTAAATGTTTTTAGTTGTTGTAGGGTATATGTATATATTAGTAATAGAATGTAAAACATATTAGAAAGAAATAAAGTAGGAGTAGATAAAGTGGAATGAAGTAGAATTAGAAAAAAGAAACTACTTTTAGACTAACTAAAAATATATTTAAAAACGAAGTGTAGATTAATAATAAGTCTTGGAAAGAAAATATAACTCTTTTGTCGTCTCCTTAGTAAATTTTTTGGATTAATTTTTTTAACAGTTCATAGGTATTTGATGTGAATGTGAGGTTGTATGAAGTTTTGAAAAGTCATTTGAAATAAATTATTGTTGATGAACAAGAGATGGGATTTAAGTTTGTGGAAAAGAACGTGAGAAGTGAATTTAAAAGAGGTATTTGTTCAATAGACCTTATAAAGCTAAATAAATCATTTGTAAGATGTCACAGTCTGTTGTTATTTGAGTTGTATCATACGATTCCTTTTTGGTTCATTGTGGGATAGTGGTGGACTTGTAGCTCCTTTTTCGTATAGAAAACGAAAAAGAGAAAAGCTTCATAATTATGGTTCTTCCTTTGTTTTTCTATTATTTATTATTGCAGGGTGGTCGTTATTTTAAAACCTATTCTCTTCAACAAACATGAATCCATTCTCTTTGGCACGTGACTTTCTCGCTTTGCTGTCTTCACGCATATTTTTGTCCCCCTTTCGCTCCTAATCACCTTTTTAACAAATCTTCGACGTAAGAAACTAACAAAAATACCAATTACAAAAACCTAGTTGTTCAGCATAATTCAATTAAAAACAAAAATAAATATAAAGGAAATGTAACAGATTAAAGAAAACAAGGAGGTAAAGGATATTAAAAAGAGAATATGGAGGGAATGGTTGTCATGGTTAATGAGATTTCACATTCAATTTTTTTTTTAATTTTATGTACCCAAAAGTTTTTATTTTTCTTAAATTATATATGATGGTAAAACAAATTTAATTTTTTAAAAATTATATGTAGCAAAAGAATTTAAATTTTTGAAATTATATGTAGTATATTAGAAATAGATGAGAATTAAATTAAATATTTTTTATTTCTTTTATAAAACACAATATTTAATGTTAATAAATAAAAAATACATCAAATATAATAAAGAATAAAAAAGTTATTAAAATGTTTTTATTTTGGTTTCATTGTCTTTTTAGTTTTTCATATATTATCCCACTACAAAAAAATGTCTTATTAGTAACCAATTTTAGTGACCAAAAGTGGTTAGTCACTATAGTAATCAATTTAGATACAAATTTATAAAATTAAAAATTATTGGTTACTAAAATAGTCACTATTATAAATAAAAAATTATAATTGGTCACTACTTAATTAGAGACCAATTTAGTAACTAAGTCATTTTGGTAGCTAATTTTAAAATCAAATTTAGTGACCAATTATAATTTTTTATTCATAATAGTAACTATATTAGTAACCAATAATTTTTTACTTTGTAAATTGGTATCTAAATTAGTCAATATAGTGACTAACAACTTTTGGTCACTAAAATTGATTACTAATAAGACATTTTCTTGTATCCCTTCTCTCACTATGAGCATTGTTTTCTTTTGTTTCTTAAGAGAAATATATTCATTATTCCTCTATCATTTTTTCATCTAATCTCTCTATTTTTTAAGAAAAAAAAAAGTAACTATCTTGTCTTACTTGATAGTGAAATATTAGTTTAATAATTAATATTATTTTTTATCTTATAAGTATTTGTATATTATTTCTTTATAAATATAGAAAAAAAAAATAATGTACCATATGTTTTTTCATAATCGATTTTTTATTGTTGCTTGATTATCATAAAATTTTCTTTTAAGTATTTAGGTATCTTAATTTTGTATTAGATTATAATAAATTATTTGTGGTCTTAAATTTTTTTTTAAATAAATACATCGATGAAGAATAAGAAAGATAGAATTATTGTTTTATGTGGGCTTGGGCCCATTAAATAAACTAACTGTGGCCAGTTATGTTTTGTGCTGTCTAAAACCTATACTTTAAATCCTATTCTACTTTGTATTTCGAGTTGCATATTTGATTTTTTCAATTACAACTGCACAAAAAAAGAAGAGGTGGCTTGGACGAGGCACTTGTGAGCATTTATGATGTCATAATGTAGTTGTAATTTTAGTGTAATTTGTAGGTTAATTTTATTTATAGTATCATCTATCGACAACTCTAAAACTTTTCCATTATGCATTCTCTAACACTCTTTTAAACATTATTATAGGTGAATTTTTTTATTAAAAATTACAAAATTGTATATGCCGTGTGGAACCTGGTTAAAGAATTTGTCCAGATTCATTATATATTTTATAGTGATGAATATGCATATTTATTGGGTCCTATTTAAGAGCAATAAATATGAATTAATCAATTTACATAATTAGGTGCATTTTTTTTTCACCTGATTTTTAGGAGATTCAATTTTTAGTTTATTTCCATATGTTTCGCAGATTTGGAATTTTAATTCTGCATAAATACATTTGTTTGATGATTCTAGATAATCGAGAAGAATCAAATATTTTTTCTAATTTTTTATTATGTGATTTAATCCTGTTGATGGATGCTGTATAAAGTGACACTTTTTATTTTATTGGTTGAAGCTTATTAATGAAGATCATAACAAAGAGATGATAAAAGCTCTTAAATGTAAGTAAAAGGAATGTATTTAATGTTTTGTTAATTAAGTTTGTAATAGCTCTTTGGATACTAGAAATCATGATGTCTATTTAATTGGTGACATGACTATACTAAGTTTTAGGCTTAATTACTTGGATCATACTCAGTTTAGTTCTAAAATTTCAAAATGGTATCTATTTTTAAGTTTATCTCAAATTAGTATCCAAATTCGTAATCTGTATCAATGTAGTACCCTCCGTTAAGTTTTCGCAAACGCCGTTAAGTACCTTGTCACGTGTCAGCCTCTAGCTTTTTTGAATTTTTTTTGAATTTTTTTTTTAAATTGCCACGTGTCAAATCCTTGATGTGACACGTGGCAAAGTACCGCCATGTGGCAAGGTACCTGCCAAATGTCATTGTCTTGATTTCAACTTAGTCTCCACATGTGTCTATTTGTTTCAATTTAGTACACATATATGTTTATTTGTTTCAATTTAGTACCCGCTCTATTTGTTTCAATTTTGTCAGAATATTTTTTTACAAAATAGAAATATTGTGTCTCCCTTAAGACCAACTTTATTATTTATATAAATGTTATATTTATATTTGTTATTAAAAATAACTTATAAAATTAAGTATTGAAATTTATATTAAAGTTAATAGTAAAAGTTATGAATAACAAATTTACCAAAACTTCATGACTATAACAAATATCAATGTAACAAAACATAAAGATGTTATTCATGACTTTTACCATTAACTTTAATATAAATTTCAATACTTAATTTTATAACTCATTTTTAGTAACAAATATCAATATAACATTTGTATAAATAATAAATTTTGTCATAAAAGAGATACAATATTTCTCTATTTAAAAAAGAAATATTTAAACAAAATTCAAACAAATAGAGCAAGGACTAAATTGAAACAAATAAACATATATGGATACTAAATTGAAATAAATAGACACATGTGGAGACTAAATTGAAATCAAGACAATGACACTTGGCAGGTACCTTGTCAAGTGTCACTGACAATGCCACGTGTCACATTAAGGATTTGACACGTGGCAAAAAATTTTAAAAAAAAATTCAAAAAATAAAATTCAAAAATTAAAAAAAAATTAAAAAAATTAAAAAAATCATAGGGTGACACGTGGCAAGGTACTTAACGGCGTTTGCAAAAACTTAACAGAGGGTACTACATTGATGCAGATTATGAATTTGGATACTAAATTAAGATAAACTTAAAGTGGGTACTATTTTGAAATTTTGGAACCAAACTGGATATGATATGAATAATTAAGCCTAAGTTTTATTATATTTATGTATGTTATAAATTTTATCGGTGTTTTATTTTATTTAAGTATAGATGGTAAAAAGTAGGGTTACAATAATATTGGTAAAGGATAAGTATTATCTAATAATTTGATCCATTTGTTTAATATTAAAAGAAAATATAAAATTATAAATTTTTACGTATATTGATTAGATGAGTCTAAAAAAATATATTAGACAAATAATTTCATATATTCCTTTGATTAGATGAGTCTAAAAAAATATATTAGACAAATAATTTCATATATTCCTTAGATGAGTCTAAGAATACATAATAAACTAATTATCCATAATTGATTAAACGAGTTTGTTCATACCGAATATATAAGTCTAGCAATATACATCCATAAATTAGATGAGTCTAACAATAGACATTAGATAATTTTATTTGTACATTGATTAGTAGAGTTTACCAATAAACATTATATGATTTTGTCCAAACACTAATTAGATGAGTATTGTAATATATATAAAACGAATTTGTCTATGAACTGATTATATTTTATTCAACTCTATTCACTTTTTTGTATCATATTTTTTTCCTTCTTCTTATTTTTTAAATTATTTTTTAAGTCAATTTTTTATTATCCGAACAAACAAAATTAGATGTTTATATATATATATATATATATATATATATATATATATATATATATATATATATATATTAACACTCTCAACATCAAGATTAGTATTCAAACTTTTATGCTATAAATGAAGAATAGAAAAAGAGATTTTTGGATGATATATAGTAGTCAAATTCACTTCGTCTTTTGCATAAAAAATAAGATAATATTATCGCGGGCAACACAAAATCTTACATTATCGATACATTAAATAATGTACCGTATTTGTTGTTTAGTTTAAGTCTTCTATCACCTGCAACAAATTAGTCCTTAGTTTATACAAGCCTTCTTTTCCACAAATAGGAATATATGTTAAAGCTTGTTTGAAGTTTCATGTGTTCCTTAAAGTGACAACAAAAAATATGTTGGAACAAAAAATATGTATACAGATAAATGATTGAAAATATAAAATAAATTATTTTTTAAATAGAAGTATAAAATGATTATGCTTTCTTTTACCATTGTATTTATCATCGTATTTGCCACCGTATTTTACAGCGTCTACCTTCTAAACTTCTAAACTCCATTATGACTAGGAGTGGAGTTTTGATGAATTGTTTAGTTGTAGGGTTGATTAAGATGAAACAAGTGGGTTTGATCTTCAACCACTTCTCTGCAAACCATGCAACAGAGAAGATTGAAAGGACGCATGACCAAGTGGCACTGGCCTCTCAGGTAATTCAGGAATCTCAATGTCACCTTCTAACATCTTAAGGGCCTCAACAATAGTAGGTCTAAACGCCACTACCAAATGAGCACATAACATTCCAACATGAACAAACCTTACCATATTTTTCACTGACCCTTCTCTTATTGACTCATCAAAAATCTCCTCCATCTTTCCAGATTCTGCAAGTGCCCATACCCAATCTGTAACTGAATCCGTGGAAGAATTCAAAGCATCAAGCACTTTTCTTCCACTCATGATTTCCAGAATCACAATACCGAAACTGTACACATCACTTTTCTCACTAAGTTGCCCATACAGTGCATATTCTGGTGCTACATAACCATAAGTGCCAGCAACCCCTGTAGTTAGATGAGATTCACCATCATTACCCTGCTTGGCCAACCCAAAATCTGCCAATTTAGCATGCATTTTGGAGTCCAAAAGTATGTTGGTAGCTTTTATGTCACGATGATAAATTGGGGGTTTGATTTCATAGTGCAAATAAGCAAGCCCCTTAGCCACATCAAGGATTATGTTCTTCCTTTCTGGCCATGTTAGCCTATTACCACCATAACAACACAAATGATCACTCAGGCTTCCATTAGGCATAAACTCATAAATCAAAAACCTCCTCTTACCTTTCAAACTATCACTTGTAACACAACAACCCCGAAGAGCAAGAAGATTCCTGTGCTTTATTTTGCTTATGATCCCCACTTCATAGCAGAACTCTTCATCCCCTTTACTTTCCAAATCAAAAATTTCCTTCACCGCAACCACAGTGCCATCTGAAAGAGACCCTTTGTACACAATCCCATCACCACCTTTCCCAATCACATTACTCTCTGAAAATTTACTCGTGCCACGTTCCAGCTCTGATATCTGCAACCATTTAGCACCTGTACCAGGCAAAACACCAGCCCTAACCTCGTTTTCAACTTCCCTGCGACGAACCTTTTCCTTTCTTCTCTTATCCCACTTCCTGTACACGACCATCAGAGCAAGAGCAAAACCAAACACAACACCAACAACAACACCCAACAACGTAATTACAAGCTTGATCTTTTTTCTTCTTTTGTTTGATGACCCTCTTGTTCCTGCATTAGATGGTTGTGTCATGCCAAGTATGCATCCAGTAGTGCTCAGATCTGTGGTCCCAAACGGATTAGCAACAGCTGCAACGTATAGAACTGTGTAGTAAAAACATCTGTTGGCATTTGGGTCAGTACGTTTCAGATTGGAAACCAATTCTAAAGCAGCGTCAATGCAATTACTGCAGAGGGTTTGGTCTTTAAGGTCCCCTTTGCACGATGTTTTCACTGGGCCATCCATGGCGACCTTTTGGTTCCAATCTTGTAGAGTTGTAATCCCTGCACAAGCTGAAGAGTTAGTGACAAACTGGGTTGGGTTAGGGAAGCAAAAAGAGACTATGTTTGGTTTCACTGAGATGGCTGCAAGGTGGTGTTTGAAATCAGATAAGCAAGTGGAGGAAGTGTTTAGATCAGGAAGGAAAAACATAGATGTTTCTTTGAGATGTTCAGCAAGGCCTATGCCGAAGATGCTCGAAAGTTCTTGGCAACAGAAATTTTTGTTAACAGGGTCTTTGTTGCAGATTGAAGTGTTCCAGGGAATGGTTTTAACATAGGTGAGATCCATGGGGCATGAAGAAGATGCAGCAGCAGCAACAGCTATGAGAATGGTGAAGAGCAACATGAAGGTAAGGATCATCTTGCTTAAAGAAGACTTTTTTTATGTGTATTCGAGTCTTTCTATTATAACATGGAAAATAATTTTTTTGACTATTTATAATATACTTATAATATAGTTGCAACACATACAGGATCTAATAAACATTTTTAATAGGTTAAAATTAAGTAAAACTTAATAAATGAATTTAGAAATTTATTTCCCTTTTTTTTTCTTTTAAGGATATGATTGGACAAACGTTTTCTATAAGGAAAAAAAATGTATGTTAAAATTAAGTTGAAGACGTTGTTAATATCTTTTGTGAGTTTAGCTTATGATAAAATTAAATCAAATAGTTATCGAGTTCTAGAGTTGTCAAAACATGTCATCTGACCCACCACGAGTTGGTCATTTGGTTACATGTTAAAAAAAGTAAAATACTCTAATGGTTCTCGTATTTATTGAAAAATCTCAATTAGATCATCATATTTTGATTGGTCTCAATTGGATCTTCATTTTAGAAAATGTGTAACAATAAGTCATGTAAGACCCACCTTTATCCGCTCCTTATTGTAAGAGGGACTGCCCTAAACTAGTTGGGCCTAGGGCTGGCCCATAGGGTGTCCAAAGCCCCTAAGGCAGCCTAACCCCTCTCGTTCTGCCACACTTTGCAAAGACAATGCTCCCCTATTTTTTCCTCTCCATTGAACGATTCACTTCAAGTAAGTTGAACTCTCTATGTTCCCTTCTTTTCTTCAAGCTTTAGTTCCATGCTAGTCTCTGTCATAGCTCATTTTCATTTATCCTTCACTGTTTTCAGTTCTGTTGATTGCTTTCGCTTTAGGTGCTAGTCCACTAAGGATCTCATTCACTTGAGTTAGCATTTTCAAGGTAAGGGAAGCTAGGGTTTATGTATTTAAAGTTATTTTGCCGATTTTTTTGTCTGTTTGTATGGCTGTGATGCTTGAATGAGGCTGTTTGTCGAATAAAAATGTATGGTGTGCGAGTATGTTTGATTGATGTGGCGCTACTCTTTTTCTGCATTGCACACTTTTCGTAAAATAAAGATTCCTACTGCGTTAACCGTTGGATCGAGCTGAAATTTTAACAGATTATTCTTAACACAAAATTCTTGACTTTGATCGGTTGGATCTTTAATCGGAGCTCTGTAGTGAGAGCAGTTTTTATCGCAAGGTCACTGTAGTTTGGTTGTTGACAATACTGCACACTTTTCGTAAAATAAACGTTACTACTTCGTTAACCGTTGGATCGTGCTGATATTTTAACAGCTGATCCTTAACATATAGTTTTGGACTTTGACCGGTCCGATCTTGAATTGGAGCTCTATAGTGAGAGAAGTTTTTATCACAAGATCACTGTAGTTTAGTTGTTAACAACATTGACCTTATTGCTTGTTTGGTTTACAACTTTCTTTATGGTTATTCAATTAAGTTGGTTCTTGTTTCATTTGGTTCTTGATTCAATCATATTTAATTTGAATATAAATACAAAAATTTTCTAAGCTTTACACAAGTTGCAGTTTTATTTCTAAAATTCCTAAATCGTTTGCATAATGTGATGTTAAGTTGGATTGCTATGTTAAAGCATGAGATGAGTGAATATGCATGAGTAAGAGGGTGTATGAGTTGTGAATGATGAGCT
>Ga0214542_1003127_pt1 | contig 34110 bp, 20 predicted proteins | sample CNSS1metaG_FD_160096 | JGI IMG/M metagenome (GOLD analysis project Ga0214542, IMG submission 160096) | Root nodule microbial communities from cowpea collected in UCLA plant growth center, Los Angeles, California, USA - CNSS1 | ecosystem: Host-associated > Plants > Roots > Nodule | place: USA...
GTACTATTCTACCACTAGACCACTGGTGCACTTCGCGAATTGATTTATTCATTTGATTATGGAATTTATAATCTTCTTCATTATATTTACGAATGTCTAAGCTTTTAATAAAAAAAGCTGCCTAAACCAGATTTCTTAATCGAAAAATATCATGAAAAAATGTAGAGCTAAGAATCATCTTCATCATCATCGTTTTGTGAACGATGACAAAAAATTCACCCCAAAATTTAAAACACATTAATCACCATAACTCTCACAACGATGCACAAGACGAGAATCAAGCACGAAAATCTGCAACACGTATTATGGTTGTATTCTAGCATTAGACGACTCTTCATGGAATCAATTTCTCATTTGGACATAGACTTTATAATGTTCATCATTATATTTATGAATGTTTACGATTTTTAATAAATAAAACTGTACAAGTATTATATCTTTTTTATGTTTTAAAATATTGAATCCACTCTTATCCTTAGCACACACTATTATTATGTATTGAGGACGAAAATTTAAAAACCAAAAATGAACAAGAATGTGAAAGGTTGGTTCTTTAGTTAAAAATTTATGAACTATATAAACATTTTTTTTATAGTTCACCTTCTTATTGAAATTAAAAAAGTAACATTAAATAAAAGACTAATATTAATCACTAATGAGATTTCTTAATCGCTAAAAATGAAGAAGAAAAAACAAGCTGAGAATCATGTTCAACATCATTGATTTGTGACTGATGACGTAAAATTAACCCATCAATTGAACACACATGAATCATCACAGCTCAAATTCACATGCACCAGCCGACAATCGAACCAGGGTTTGTACCGTGGCAGCGTACCATTCTACCACTAGACCATTGGTGCATTTTGTGAGTTGAATTATTCATTTTGTTATAAAATTTATAATGTTCTTCATTATATATGTAGATGTCTAAGCTTTTAGAAAATAAAACTCCCTAAACAAGATTTCTTAATTGCAAAATATCAACAAAAAATGAAGAGCTCAGAATCATGTTCAACATCATCGATTTGTGAACGATGACGTACAATTGACCCATCAATTGAAAAGACATTATACATCATAGCTCACACCCACATGCACCAGCCGGGAATCGAACCCGGGTCTGTACCGTGGCAGGGTACTATTCTACCACTAGACCACTGGTGCACTTCGCGAATTGATTTATTCATTTGATTATGGAATTTATAATCTTCTTCATTATATTTACGAATGTCTAAGCTTTTAATAAAAAAAGCTGCCTAAACAAGATTTCTTAGTCGAAAAATGTCATGAAAAAATGTAGAGCTTAGAATCATGTTCTTCATCATTGTTTTGTGAACGATGATAAAAAATTCACCCCAAAATTTAAAACACATAAACACCATATCTCTCACAAGGATGCACAAGACGAGAATCAAGCACGAAAATCTACAATACGTATTATGGTTGTATTCTACCACTCGACGACTCTTCATGGAATCAATTTCTCATTTGGACATAGACTTTATAGTGTTCATCATTATATTTACGAATGTTTACGATTTTTAATAAATAAAACTTTATCAGTATTATACCTTTTTTATGTTTTAAAATATTGAATCCACTTTTATCCTTAGAACACACTATCATTATGTATTGAGGACAAAAATTTAAAAACTAGAAATGAACAAGAATGTGAAAGGTTGGTTCTTTAGTTAAAAATTTATGAGCTATATAAATAATTTTTTTATAGTTCACCCTGCTATTGAAATTAAAAGAGTAACATTAAATAAAAGACTAATATTAATCGCTAATGGGATTTCTTAATCGCAAAAAATGAAGAAGAAAAGAAGAGCTTAGAATCATGTTCAACATCATCGATTTGTGACTGATGACGTACAATTGGCCCATCAATTGAAAAGATATCAATCATCATATCTCAAACCCACATGCATCAGCCGGGAATTGAACCCGCTACATTGGCACAAAACATAACCAATAAAACCAAACAATTAGTTTCACCAATTAAAACTAAACAATTAGTTCCAAAAATTAAAACCAAACAATTAGATCTAGCAATTAAAACCAAAGAAATTCAATAAGGGTTCACATTTCAACCACTCTATAAGTCACTTTTGATGGAGAGTTGACCCAAAGGTTAACTTTTCAAATCAAAGCTCCAACTCAAGGTTTGAGCATCCTAGCATCTTGGTTTAGTGATTTGAAACATGTTTGAGCCTTCAATTATCTCATTCCAAGCATTTTATAAGTTTTGAGTGTGATATGCTCATTTAAGGTTTTCTAGACTACCTAGAATTAGGATTTTTATTCTCCACTAGTTCTTTAGGAAAATTCATTTTTAGTAACTCATTAGCATCATATTAACCATGTCTAGATGTTAGAATCATGCATTTGCACACTGCTACACGTTTTGACCCTTGATCACACAAGCATACGCATAATTGGCTTAGTTTTCTTACTTGAAAGTGGGGTTTGGATAGTGATTTCGTGAAACTATGATTGTTGGAGGGTCCTAACGTTTTATTTTACCTATTACACCATATTGAAACGTGTTCAAAGCATTTACAACACTTAAAACTTTTTTTTTTGTCTTCATATGCATTTTAGGCACTCTTTACAAGCCATTTTGCACTTGAACTAGTCATTTTTTAATTCTCTTTATATTGTGTTCATTTGTTTGTTTCGAAAGCCCACTTCCATCATATTATGCATGGCCAAAGGATAAAATTACCATTTTCATACCCCATTTGAAACCCCACACACTCAATTTGAAGAAAAATCCTCATTTTAAGTCTTTAAAAGTTGAGATGAGAGTGTGATATGTGTTTTCTGTTTTGCATTGCTTCATTAGTATTATTGAATCATTTTAGAGTACATTTTGCTTTCCATTCACTAACAACTAACCCCTTAATTTGATATTTAGTAGTTTGAGACTAACTAGTTAGCCTAGTTTAGCCTATTTTAGCCTAGTTTTCTTGTATATAGGGAACTAACACACTAACTTGTATTGTGTGACTTTGGTGCACCTTAGAAACTCAAATTGAACAAATTAAAAGTGATTAGAGGTTTCTAAACAAACAAATCCAGCAAGGGTTCACATTTCAACCACTATAAAAGTCACTTTTGATGGAGAGTTGACTCAAAGGTTAACTTTTCAAGTCAAAGCTCCAAATCAATGTTTGAGCATCCTAGCATCTTGGTTTAGTGATTTGAAACATGTTTGAGCCTTCACTTATCTCATTCCAAGCATTTTACAAGTTTTGAGTGTGATATGCTCCTTTAAGGTTTTCTAGACTACCTAGAATTAGGATTTTTATTCTCCACTAGTTCTTTAGGAAAATTCACTATTTTAGTAACTCACTAGCATCATATTAACCATGTCTAGATGTTAGAATCATGCATTTGCACACTGCTACACGTTTTGACCCTTGATCACACAAGCATGCGCATAATTGGCTTAGTTTTCTTACTTGAAAGTGGGGTTTGGATAGTGATTTCATGAAACTATGATTGTTGGAGGATCCTAACTTTTTATTTTACCTATTACACCATATTGAAACGTGTTCAAAGCATTTACAACACTTGAAACTATTTTTTTTTGTCTTCATATGCATTTTAGGCACTCTTTACAAGCCATTTTGCACTTGAACTAGTCATTTTTTAATTCTCTTTATATTGTGTTCATTTGTTTGTTTCTAAAGCCCACTTCCATCATATTATGCATGGCCAAAGGATAAAAATACCATTTTCATACCCCATTGGAAACCCCACACACTCAATTTGAAGAAAAATCCTCATTTTAAGTCTTTAAAAGTTGAGATGAGAGTGTGATATGTGTTTTCTGTTTTGCATTGCTTCATTAGTATTATTGAATCATTTCAGAGTACATTTTTCTTTCCATTCACTAACAACTAACCCGTTAATTTGATATTTAGTAGTTTGAGACTAACTTGTTAGCCTAGTTTAGCCTATTTTAGCCTAGTTTTCTTGTATATAGGGAACTAACACACTAACTTGTGTTGTGTGACTTTGGTGCACCTTAGAAACTCAAATTGAACAAATTAAAAGTGATTAGAGGTTGCTAAACAAACAAATCCAGCAAGGGTTCACATTTCAACCACTATAAAAGTCACTTTTGATGGAGAGTTGACCCAAAGGTTAACTTTTCAAGTCAAAGCTCCAAATCAATGTTTGAGCATCCTAGCATCTTGGTTTAGTGATTTGAAATATGTTTGAGCCTTCACTTATCTCATTCCAAGCATTTTACAAGTTTTGAGTGTGATATGCTCATTTAAGGTTTTCTAGACTACCTAGAATTAGGATTTTTATTCTCCACTAGTTCTTTAGGAAAATTCATTGTTTTAGTAACTCATTAGCATCATATTAACCATGTCTAGATTTTAGAATCATGCATTTGCACACTGCTACACGTTTTGACCCTTGATCACACAAGCATGCGCATAATTGGCTTAGTTTTCTTACTTGAAAGTGGGGTTTGGATAGTGATTTCGTGAAACTATGATTGTTAGAGGGTCCTAACTGTTTATTTACCTATTACATCATATTGAAACATGTTCAAAGCATTTACAACACATGAAACTCATTTTTTGTCTTCATATGCATTTTAGGCACTCTTTACAAGCCATTTTGCACTCACTTTACTTGTTTCATCTTTGATTTTGCTTTTCTATGAATTTGTATGATTCTTTGCAATTTAGTATGTTGGTTTAGTGTATAGGATATCCTTGAATCATCTATGACTCAATTTCATGCATTTTGGAAGTTTTTACCCATTAACTAGTTTTTAGGTTCATATGTTTCTATATAATGAGGTATTTTCGAATTCCTTAATATTGTGTACAAACACTTGTGTTTGCACTCAATTTGCATCATAATTTACATCTTCAAATTGTTAGACCATGAATGGAAGCATGACATTTATTCAGAACACAAAATCTGCACCAAATTTCTTATGTTGTAAAATGTGCACAAAATCTGCACCAGTTTTGTTGCATGTGCTGCCAAGTTTGGTTCAACACATGATTTTGAGAAATTGGAGCTATAACACTGCATTTTATCAAACAATTTTCTATTTTTTATTAAGTAGAAATTTTAGGTAGAATTGAGGTGTGAAACCTCTTCCATTCATGTCTCTTCGGAGTTATATAGGTTCATGGTGGATATTATAGCATTTCATCATCATTTGCATATTAATTTGAGTACTACTTTACAGTAGCATTAATTTTCCTGCATCTGCTCTTACATTTTTACACTTATTTAGACACTTTGTTCATATTTTCTTTCATTGATTTACTACAACTATATTTTTAGCTTATTATGAAATGCATTCTAGGTTTGATTAGGTGAAATTTTGCACTTCTTTTTTAATTGAAGGGGTTATCCTAGTTTTCAGCATTCTTTTATCAACTAAACAACATGTGGCATGTTCTAGCAGCAGGGAGAAGAAACTTTTAGAGCACATCACAACATGTTTGAAGCAGAAAACTAGTATTATGCAGTTTTCATGCTCCTTTTGACATCTAACACCACTCTTTTGCCAAATTATGCATAATTTAGAAAACACATTATATCTGTTGATGTGAATGGGAGCTAATATAGGATACATATATTAGCGGCAACGCACTATTTATGCAAGAAGTCATTAACTAGACTACAAGCTAAAGATGCAGCAGCAATAACTCAAGCAAATAGAGTAGAGGAAAGAGTAAAAACGTTTGAAAAAAGTTTGGGGAGAGTGGTGGGTACCTTGTATGGCCAAGCAACAACGCTGACTTTGTTGGATCCTTCCAAATTAGAGGTGATGAAAGGGATAATTCTGAATCAAGAAGGAAAAATATGTAGCTTTATAAGATAAACGTTTACATACTTTAGAAATTTTGTTTAAGACTCCTCTAAAATTTTAATGTCATTAACTACATTAATTCAGTACAATCAACATTGAATTGGACAAACCAATGTCAATAAAGTTTTAAATAGATGAAAAAATATGCAATGACTTCACATGTATTAACATTCAACATCTAAAAGGGAGAATTGAAGGCCTTTTTTATACTTTCAACCAAATCAACGCTCAGTGCAGTGGTGGTTTAGTGCAATGGTGCATAATAAAGTTTACAAATGCAGAATGCCACTAAAATAGGAGTTGGCCATGACCAATCTGTTGTAAGCTAATACTATGTAAGAATTTAAGGCCTAAAGTCTAAACTGGACATTGCAAGATGCAAATGAATGACTATATGATTGACCAAACTTGATTATTTTTTCATTCAAATGTAGCATTAATCTAAATGAAATTATGCATGACCCCTATGGCAGCAAAAACTTTAGATGTGTATTAATCAAAAGTTGATTCCTACATAAAATTCTAAAAATCACCATTCAAACTTTACAAATTCCACTACAATGGCAAACAATTTGCAAATGTAGTAAAATAACTTAAGGAACTGTAAAGCAATTATCCCAACAAGTTTAAAATGATAAAATATACCTAAGAAAAGACTCAAATTATAAAAACAACACAAAACTCAAAATATGACACCCTAGAACCTAAAACTAGTTACTAGAATAGGCTAAAATTATCAAATATGAAAATTGCACTAATCTAATTATTTGAACTACTAAACCACTATTTATACAAGTTTTCAATGCTAAAACAAACATAAAAATAAAGTCAAAATTCTAAATTAACAAGAAAATTAAAATTTGACTACTTAGAACCTAAAACTAGCAAGTAAAACCAACACTAGTGCTAACACTATGCTATACTAACTAGAAATAAATACCTAAACTACCTAAACAACAAGTTCTGTTTCTAAACAAATTGTAGATCATAAAAGCACAACTTCACAGACAAACACAATCAAACTACAGATAAAGAAACAAAAATAGACACAAAAATGGGGGTAAAAGTGTATGGTCCAGTGTCTAACTCAAAAGGAAATTGAATTTGAAGAAAGTAAGTGTAGGAACTGATTTAAGACTCATTCACTGATGCTATGTGAATGAAATGGGTCGCCAAGCAGTAATTAAAAATTTCCTACCATTTTAAATTGGACAATTAGAGATTGAATTCACATTGATTTATTGCTACCAATCATAATCAATATCTCGGAGGCTACGCACAAAACTTTAAATCCATACTTAAACATCACAGCCTTGAAATTACATAATTATCTCTACCAAACTAAGTTCCCAATAATGGAGAAAAGCAAACACGTTGCGTTTCTTATCGGTCTGATCATGCTCACTACAATTCAGATCATAAATCTATGTTGTTGCACGAGAATAACACAATTCAGATCAATTCAAACAAATTCTACCCTAAATCAATAAAACTAAAGCAGCAACGCAAAAAGGAGCAAGCTTACCTATCGGTGTGGCAACGCAGGCGAAACACTCGACGGCCACCGAAGCTTTACCCACAACCTAGACTCTTCTGCCACCAATGCCGGCAAGCTATACCCACGGTGGAGATGGAGCGAACAGCCACTCCCAGGGCGTTAACCTAACGGTAGATGACGGTGGAAGGGAGAGATGGAGCGATTCGGTCACGATTGGCAGTGGAAATGGCACGGCAACGTCATTGGTTCGGTGGGAAGTGGCGGTTTGATGGTTCGGCAGTGGCAGTGGGTGGCAGGCAGTGGCAGTGAGTGGTGGGTTGTGATAGAGAAAGAAAACATAGTGGGAAATGAAAATAGAAAGGGGAAACCAATTCTGATATCTAATTTCATCGATGACCTTACCGACGACCTGGATCCGTCAGCTAGTCCGTCAGTAAACTAATTAAATAATATCATCATTGACGTAACCGACGGATAAATTCCCTCGGTAAAACCAACAGTGACGTTCGTCGGTAATTCTGTCGATAAACAAACATAATAATCTCATCTATCAAATTACCAACGGATATGTTCTGTCGGTAAACTTCACAACTACATCTGTCGGTAACTTCGTCGGTAATGAACAATTACCGACGGATAAAGATCCGTCAGAAAGTACCCATCGGTAATTATCAATTTTCTTATAGTGGATACTGGTGAAGGCAAATGATGTGCAGAAGATAGCCTTTGGGTCCCGATATGGGCACTATGAGTACGTGGTTATGCCTTTTGGTTTGACTAATGCTCCAACTGTATTTATGGACTAGATGAATTGGATCTTCAGGCCCTTCTTAGATAAGTTTATCGTAGTCTTCATAGACGACATACTTATCTATTCCAACACTCAGAAGGAACATGCAGAACACCTAGGTTGGTGCTTGGTATTCTAGGGGAGAAGCAGTTGTTTGCTAAACTGTCCAAGTCTGAGTTCTTGATGGATGAGGTACAGTTTTTGGGGCACGTGATATCCGCTCGGGGAATTGCAGTGGATCCAGCGAAGGTTGAAGTTGTGGTTAAGTGAGAAAGTCCCAAGTCAGCAATGGAGGTCAAAAGCTTTGTGGGTTTAGCTGGCTATTACAGGAAATTCATAGAAGGATTTTCCAATATAGTGGTGCCTCTGACACAGCTTACCCGGAAGGACCAACCTTTCACTTGGACGGATAATTGTGAGGAGAGCTTTCAGGAGCTAAAGCAAAGGTTGATGAGTGCCCCGATATTAGTTATCCCAGATGTTGGTAAACCCTTTGAGGTTTACTGTGATGCCTCCCATCTAGGTTTGGGCTATGTGTTGATGCAAGAGAAGAAGGCAATGACATATGCTTCGAGGCAACTTAAGGTGCATGAGCGTAACTACCACACTCATGACTTGGAGTTGGCAGCTACTGTGTTTTCCTTAAAGATTTATAGGAATTATCTCTACGGTGCCCAATTTCTAGTGTTCAACGATCACAAGAGTCTTAAGTATTTGTTTTACCAGAAGGAACTAAACATGAGACAGAGGAGGTGGATGGAATTCCTAAAAGACTACGACTTTGAACTTTTGTATCATCTAGGGAAGGCGAATGTAGTGACAGATGCCTTGACTAGGAAGACAGTGCATATTGCACATCTTATGATCAAGGAAGTGGAACTGCTAGAGAAATTCAGAGATATGAAGCTACAAGTAGAATTGGGATCCAAGTTCAATGGATGTAGTACTCTAACTATATCTAGTGACTTCTTGGACTTAGTTAGAGAAAGACAGTTATTAGATGCCAGTTTGAACAGAGTTAGAGAGCAACTTGGGTCAGATGAAGCGAAGGATCTTGCCTTTGATAGCGATAGTATATTAAGATTTTGGGGTAGGGTGTGTGTGCCAGATGACGTAGAAGTGAAAAGGTTAATCCTTGAGGAAGGGCACAAGAGTCGTCTTAGTTTGCATCCTGGCATGACTAAGATGTACCAGGATCTCAAAGAAACCTTTTGGTCGTAGGGTATGAAGAAAGATGTTGCCCAGTTTGTATCAGCCTGCTTGACATGTCAGAAGGCAAAGGTAGAGCATCAGAGACTCGGTGGAATTCTACAGCCTTTGGAAATACCAGTGTGGAAATAGGATAGCATCTCTATGGACTTTATGACCCACTTGCCACGAACCTTTAGGGGTCATGATACCATCTGGGTTATTGTGGACCGATTGACCAAGAGTGCTCACTTCTTGGCAATGAATTTGAGAATGTATATAGCCAAGTTGGCCTAGTTGTACATTAAGGAAATTGTGAGGCTGCATGGAGTACCTTCGAGCATTGTATCATACATGGATCCACGGTTCACTTAGCGGTTTTGGCAGACTTTGCAAAGTGCTTTGGGAAGCAAGTTGACTATGAGTTCAGCCTATCATCCACAAATCGATGGTCAGTCCGAGAGGACGATTCAGTTGCTTGAGGATTTGTTGAGGACATGCGTGCTGGATCACTTGGGTGCTAGGAATGAAGTTTTACCGTTGATAGAGTTCACCTACAACAATAGTTTCCATGCGAGTATTGGCATGACGCCATATGAAGCTCTTTACGGGAGGAAGTGTAGGACTCCTTTGTGTTGGTATCAAGATGGGGAAGCAGTGTTAGTTAGACTTGAGTTGTTAGAGCAGACTACTGAGAAGGTAAGATTCGTAAGAGATAGGATGCAGGCCTCTCAGAGTAGGCAAAAGGCTTATGCAGACCATAGGAGGAGACCCTTAGAATTCGTTGCTGGAGATCGCGTGTTCTGGAGGGTGACCCGAACCACTGGTGTGGGAAGGACTCTTCGTTCAAAGAAGATTTCTCCTAAGTTCCTTGGCCCTTACCAGATTTCGAGGAGGATTGGGCCGATAGCTTATGAGATTGCTTTGCCTTCCCAATTGGCTAGTCTTCATCCAGTGTTCCATGTATCACAACTGAGGAAGTATGTGTTTGATCTATCTCATGTATTGGAGGTCGAGGATGTGCAGATCAGGGAGGATCTCACTATGGAGGTACCACGAGTGGCTTTGGAGGATAGTCGAGTTGAGGAATGTCGGGAAAAACCAATCAGTCTTGTCAAACTCATCTGGGATCGGAAGACAGGTGACTCTACTTGGGAGTTAGAGGAGGATATGAGGAAGTCACATCCGCATGTGTTTTCCTGGTAAGTTTTCATTTTTGAGGTTAGAAAATTTTGTTCTTGGGGAAAATGTAAGGCCCACTTATATTTCTGCCTTTATTTTTAAGGGTTGCCCTTTTTCAGTTGGGCTTAAAGGTTGGCCCAAAGGGTGCTAAGGCCCCTAAAGCAGCCAAACCCTCTCATTCCTGTTCACTTTGCAAAAATAGTGTTTCTCAAACCCTCCCTTGTTCTCAACAGAAGCTCTGCTAGGGCTTGGTTCGCTCTTGTTCACGCTAGCTCTAAAGCTCACCTCGCCTCACATAAGTTAGTTCTTGAACCATATTCTCCCCTTTTCTAAGTTGTTTTTCGTGGTTTCTATTGGGGTTCATAGTACTAAACCCATTTTTCTTTCTGTATCGTTGTTCTCAGCTCTCAAGTCTGTTTCTGGAGCTGCTGGGTCCGTTAGCTTTAATTGTCGAAGTCTCATACTAGCATTTTCCAGGTAAGGGAATCTAGGGCTTGCTTGTTTACTTCAATTTTTGCTTCCCTTGCCACTGTTTCACAATTTTATGGCTTGTGTGCTATTGTTGAAATGTGGAATGTCTTGTATTGTTGTTTGGGTATGAAAATATAGCTATTGTAAGGAGAACAGTGACGAGATCTGATACTCTCGCCCAAGCGAGACTTGTAGAAACAGGTCAGGTTCATACTCGAGCTCTCGTTCTGGCGGAGAGCTCTCGTTTGAGCGAGGTGATATCTCGCTTAGGTGAGAGTGGCTTACCTAAGCGAGAACTCATGGGAGCCTTGACATGTCGCTGCAGTTTTAGCCCAAGTGAGGAACCTCACCTTTGAGCGAGGGGTGGTCTCGCTCAGGAGAGGAGGGCTCCCCTAAGCGAGAACTCGCGAACTCAACAAACCCCCCTGTTGGTAGTCTCGCCTCAGCGGGGGCCTGCCGCTTGAGTGAAAGACCTCTTTCGCTTGAGCGAGGGTCCATGGCTTGAGCGAGGCTGGAGTAAGGGTTTGCTCTGTATTTGTTCATTCCCCTGTCTTTGGTTTGTGATTGCTGGTATGATTGCATTACTTTGATAAGGCATGAATTGGTTGAATATGCATGTGAGATCTGATTATATGGGCTAGAATGATGAGTTAACATGATTTTGGCATGAACTGAGTATGGAATGGTTAGTTATAAAAGTGACATGGGATTGGTATGAGCATGAATGTTATTTTGATGAATGGAACATGTTGTTGGTATGTTTAGGGCGTAATTCCACGATAGTTTCGTGGTGGCGTCTCATTGGTTAGGATGTAATTCCATGAATCTCTAGGTGAGATCTTATGGTGGTGCCTCAGTTGGTCGGACTTAATTCCATGACCCCTGTTAGTAGGAGTTCATGGTGGTGCCCCATTTATATAATTTAGTAAGGATTCAAGGTAAGGATTGCATCCAAATACTCTAAAGAGTCAGTTAGTCTCACATAGAGCGTACTGACTCGAGTGATGAGAGTAGTAGAAGGCCTGGAACCCATTAAGGGCTTACCTTGTGGGGGATGAGACATTGGAACAATTAGCTCGGTAGAGCAGTAAAAGCCACCACAAGTGCAAGCATCCGCTGAATCCGACTAATTATATGTATCCGGATGAGTCACGTCTGAGTCTTAGTGTATTGTGTGCAAGTTACAACATGGTTGGTTGACATATGCATCTTGAATTGTGAGATTGTATGTAACTGTATGATAAACCATTTTTCTGCTCTAGCTTACCCTTTTGCTTGTTTGATTGTTATGTGTGTGGTCTTCTCTCTTTGCGATGATCATCAATTTATTGATGTGAGCAGATGCGAGAACTACTCGTGGTCAACAGGAAAATGGTGATTCTGCTGCTTAGCCTCTGGAATGGATTCCGCTTGTCTGAATTTTATTTCAGGGCTATGGCCCATGTATTATCTATTCATTTAGCCTTGTTTTGAATTATATCGGTCAATGTATTTTCTTTTGTATCGGCATCGTGGTGTGTCCTTGATACTTTCTATTTTAAGTACTTTAGATGTTGTAGGAGTGACTTTATACTCTAAAACTTTACTTTTCATATTATATTGTGTGACGTATCGTTTAAATAAGTTAATTATTAAATGAATTATCCTTATCCATGTGACGCGCTAAATTAATAATGTTTCACAGTTATATGAACTATTTAACATGTTATCTGCAAAATTAAATTAAGAATTCATTACGCATGAAAAACTATATTATATTTTAAACTTGAAGTAAAGCAGTGAGTTGAATTGCAGTTATGAACTATAATTCATGAAATTATTTTCTTTGACAACGGTATGCATCGTTTTAATAATTTTAAATTGCGATGTACTACTAGCATAAATTGAAGAAAAGAGTCTCTATGGATATAATGAACAATGAGTAATAAGAACACCCTAAAAAGGTTTCTGAGTTTTTGTGTTGCAGGGATATGATTAAGGTGATAGATATTATTAGAATTTTGACCGATGCATTTGCAAATTCTTGGAAATAGGGTTTGGTAAAAGCACCTGAAAATTAAAAAAGTGTGGTAGCTTCTTCCATGCACTTGCTCCGAAAGTCAAGCGAAGCAGTTTTTTGAATGATTGTTAATGATTTCTTCCCTTCTTTTAAAACATTTTTGTTCTCGTCAATGTCTAAAGAAAACCAAAAAAAAAAAAAAATAAAAAACCAAAACAGTACGGAAAAAAAGACTCAACTGGCAACTGACAAGAGCTTGACTTGTAACACCATGAAATCATCATCAACAATGAGCTTCTTTCCTTTCCTTTTCCATGAATCATTTGCTTCAAGAAAATCACATAAAAAGCTTATATGTTATCATCACCATTCTTTTAATTTTGCAGCAAAGCAACTTAACCCAGCAAGAAAGAGTATTATTTTAAGGTCAAATGCAACACATGTATGGTGTGTATGTGGCTAAGGTATATAAAAAAATGACCATAAAGAAAAAGGAGGATATAGAAAATAATTTAGTAACTGCTTGGTGGAAAACAAAGTTATGCTTTTATTTGGGTGTGTACAAAATAAAAAATATAGTACAAAGAAGATTGTTATACATGGTGTATTTAAAATAAAAATATAAAAAGTGTGAAAATATAAAAATATTTTTGTTTTTTTTTTTCAAAAAAATAAAAGCATGTTGACAAAACTACTAGTAATATATTCTTTCTCCATCTATGATTCATCCTTCAAACTAGTTTTTTAGATTCCAAAATGACCTTAAGGATGATGACACCTATTGATGATAGGGTGGTGACTTTGGAAGGTCTATTCACACAATCATACACTTTCTCTTTATTCTCTTTTCCATCCTTGTTCTCCTTTTAGTTATGGAGAAGTATCTTTTTTCCAACCCTTAGGTCTTGGCAGATTCTTGAAAGAACCCTAAGACATATTGAAATAATAAAATTTTTAAATTTTTAAAAAATAGTGTATATATATATATATATATATATATATAGAATTAATTTTGGACAATGGATGTTTTAGTTTTTATTAATAATATAAATATTAATAAAATTGAAATGATTAAAAACATAATGTTAAAAACCTTGAGGTATGCTAATCCTTTTTTTTTTATGGGGAGGGGGATTACTCTTCTTTTAATGGAGAAAATGCTTAAATGCATAGGTTCCCTATGTTTCACAAGTGGTGAGAGATTCTATTAAAGTTAGATTAATAATGTTATGACAAAATATAACAAATAAAGAAAGAAGATGAAAAGTATTTGTCTAACTTACATTCTCACCATGAAATCAAACATTCAATCACAATTTTGAAGATTCGTTTGTGGTTGGATTGTGCTTAAATTTGGACAACAGGTTCAAAAAGAATCTACTTTCGATTTTGAACTATTGGATACGAATTAGAAGTTTCAAGTGAGAGAAAACCTATTTTGTATTAGAAACTTTATTTATTTTTAGGGGTTTTCATTTGTTTTTTCCGGGTATTGTGCTTGGTTTATTTTGGATTATTGTAAACGCTGTTTTTTGCACTATGAACAATTTTTTTAGCTCTTGTTGATCATAGTTGAGTTATTCTTTTTATAGCTGAAAGAGCCATAATATTTCACCCTTCTATCTTTTTTATATTTATCTATTAAGAAGCCAAATTTATTGTCTGACGAAGGAGAGTTTTGAACATTATAATAACTGCTTTATGGGACATTAGTGAATAATATTGTTTTTATTCTCATTACAGGTTGTGACACAATTGCCCGAACTTGTTGAAAAATAAAAAATTTGATATGTTTCTATATCCTACAATAACAAGTTGTAATTGTCAATGAGTTTTTAAACTTAAATTATACCCTAATGGGGGTTTTTCAATTTGCACATAAGGGATAAATCTCAATGTAAAGATTAAAAAATTTTAAGTGCGAGTTTGGTCTAATATTGACAAAAAATTAGAATAAAGAATAAATAAAAAATAAGAATCATATATTTTTTTAAAAAAATGGATTGAAAATTATATTTTTTGTTAGAATGTTCATGAATAACCAGCACAGAATCTCCGTAACATTTCTCTTAATGAAAGCTCAACAAATCTATACTTTTAAGATTAAAGTTTTACTTACAAGGAATTTTAATTATAAGAAGAGGTGAAGTTTGTAAGAAATATTACACTTAATACAGTTAAAAACTATGTAAAAAAAAAATCCATTCCTTCTGTATTCAATATTTAATCATATTATGTAGAGTAATTTCAACTGGTTGATAGTTTATTTTAACTGACTATTGAAGAATAAAACTTTACGAATTATTATAATTTTTCGTGCTATTATATTTTGTATAACTTTTCAACTTAGAAAATATAGTAAGAAGTAATTGAAATTCATGTTTTAAAATATTAAAGATGTCATTTTTATCTAATATTTACTTTATAAAATATTTAGATGATTTTATATATATTGGTATAGCACTGTGGGGCACGTGGCACCCACAAATCTAAACTGAATGATCATTATATTCTCAACCTTCTAAAGTAAATATTTCTTTTCATCTGGGCCACCTAATGCCATTCCTTATCAAATTTCTATTCATTTGGAAAACAGTTTAAATTAATGAAACAAGAATAAATATTCTGCACCCAATCATATAGTACAATTATTCTGATTCTCTGCTCTTTCCTATGCCTAAATTCTTAACTGTTATTTTAAATATTTAAAACGTTAAAGAAATTCAAAAGTTCAATAATCCTCTTACATAGTAATGCTGGATACTTTAGTACATAACTCCTGATTTTATGATTTTTATTTGAGTTTTTTTTTTTCTTATCTTCGTTATTATCATTGGTCAATTAGTATTTTAAAACATTAAAAAAATGTGATAAATCAGAATTAGTATATTTTGAAAGGAGAAGCAACACAAAAATTTCATTAGAAAATCTGAAGTTGAAATGAATTTGGATTATGCACTTATGAGAGAAAATTAAAGACAAAGATCTATCTATATATTTTTGATGTCTACTTAATAGATGCTTACATTTCCATCATTTCCAACCTCTCAAGTAGGTTGATGAATAAGGGCCCTTTGTGTTTGTGGGAATAATTTTGCCTCTGTGCTTGTGAATGCGTGAGTGTGAGAGCACAAACAGAAGCAAAAGCCATTAACTCCATTTTAAGCCTTAACTAATTACGGTATTAACTACAATACTTAACAAGTAAAGATGCATGTTTTCACATTATTATTATATGCAAGAATAAGAAGAACGTCATGATCAGAATTGGATCTGTTTTGCCTCAACTTTCGGTCATTAATTAAGACATAACTAATGAATAAGATAACTGCATATGCATTTGCATACGTTGGTGTAGCCCTTTTTTTTTTAAAGGTGAATGAGTTTATAATCAAATCATTGTATGTTGAAGAATTTCCATATTCTTCACATTTTTTTCTCATTTAATTTCCATATTTAAAAAATTATTGCCAGTCATTCTACATTTTTTTTTCCTAATTAAGTGAGTCCTCTATGAATTTCCTATCTCTGTGAATTATTGCATAGGGTTTTAAATTTCTCTATATGTGTAAAGGAGAGTCTGGATGAGAAATTGTAATATTTTGAAAAAATAAATGAACAAAAAGAAAGTTAGTGGACAAGATAAATTGAAAATGAACATATATATATTTTTCAGAAAGTGTACCGAAAGTACAATAAGAAATTTGTGATATTTAGAAAAAATAAAATATATATTGTCACTTTTATAACATATTAATAGATGAATAAATAAGTTAATAATAAATTATTTTTTCATTGTACTTGAATAAATAGATTGTCATACTAATGCACCTTAATTTTACTTAATAATTTATAACATGAGTTAAAAAGTAAAAAAACTTTTCTCATAAATAACACACTATCATCATCTTTTTTTTTTCAAATAACATACAATAAATTTTATCTACACAAATAACATATGCGTTAGTTTTAAAAGTTTCTCAACATGTTTTTGGTAGACCTAATAAAAATAAATAAATCAAAACATGGTAATTGAAAAGTATATTGAGTTGATTTATCGAGAATCGAACTAACACACTAAAAATGTGTTATTTGTGTAAATAAAACCTAGTGTGCTATTTAAGTAAAACATGCTTTAACTTAATAATTTGTAGTGGGTTGAAAGGGATTTAAAAATTTAGATTGAGTCACTTTTTGAAACACATATAGAAGAGTTGAAGGTAAAGTTTTTTGTAATGGAGGAGCAATTAATAGCACATTGATGGTGAAAGATTTATCCTTTTGGCTTTGTTTTTGGAAGGTGTTAAGAAATTAGAAGGGTGTTGTTTATGGTTGAAGCATGAGGCAGCAAAATCCTCTTCCACTTAGGGATTCCTTCCCACTATTGGGACCTTTTAGTCCTTTTCTAGTACCCTAAAGAGGGAGGCTTCTATAATTACATACATAGATTTGCACCAAAGCTTAAAACCATGAACTAAGCATTTTGGGTAATGCATGTCATGCTAGTGCTCCTAGCCTTTATAAATGGGGCATCTTAGGCCAAACTTTTTTTTCTGTCCAGAGTCTTCCAACTCCCCACTTTTCATCATTCTCATTTTGATATCTCAAAACTAAAAAATAAACCCTAATCATGCGTGTTCAACCTTTTCACTACACACAAATCACATAACTATTACCAACCCAATTTGTTTATTCATATGTGTCTGTTTTTTAATGATGTTTGTGACAATGATAAATGTTGATTATGTGACTTGGTGATGAGATGACGCCACATATCTCCAAAACTAATGGTTGCCACTCGGTGATGGTGGCTGGTACAAGAGGCTTGTGTTGCCAAGATGTTGCGCTGCACTTTGCACTCTAAACTTTGATAGATGACAGTCCAGCTGATCCTGATAAGGACCGGCCCTACTACTATTGGACAACCCACCTTTCCTTTATACTTCCTCAATTTTTATTTTATTTATTTACCATTTTTATTACGAGATTCAACTATGAGATAACTATGTTTTTTATTTGGAGATCCATTTTTATATCATTATTAGGTTTCTACATAGGCAAAGCATCGAAGAGATTTAACAATAAGAAAAATTACATTATAATAACTAAATTTTGAAATATAAAATATTGAAAAAATGAGAATAAAGAATTTCATTTAAAGGGTGTTAGTTCATATTACAAAAAAGTTGTCAAAATTTAGTTTTATAGATTGTTTTATATGTTTTTTTATTTTTACTCGATTTAACTCATCTTAAATCTCTTAACAAATTCACATTTCGAAAGAAAAGAAAAGAGTATAATAAGAAGATAAAAAGGTGTTGTTTTTACATGCGTGAAAACCACCCTTTTCTGGGGTCTAGAGTAAGGACAACTGCCATGAGATTATTGTACTTGGATTTGCGATTATAGTGGCAAAATCTTCGAATTTAATGCCTTCTTTTCATGGAGATAATTGTTCTCAAATGAAGAAGTAAGTTTCCATTGAGTGAGATTTGAAGGTATCTATGAAAAGCTTGAGGTCTTTGAAGAATATGTGATGCAAAGATGTAAATGAAGGTTGAATTTGACGTGGAAATTGAAAGGAAAAGGGGTAGAAAATAAGAGAAAAGTTGGGGAAACAGTGTTAGCATGATATAAAAGTGCATGGTGCATGTATCTACCACACATATAAATGCTGAGTTGAAGTGTTTGAGGAGGGATATTTATGGGTTTCACTGAAGATACACTGGTCCAGTCTCTACTGTGTGGTATTTTCTTAGCCGACACTAGTACTACGGATAAATGAAAGGGACTTCCATATTATTTTTTTCAGCCGAAATCTGATTCAAAGTGGAGCCTGCACTTACACATATTAAATTTTTAAGAAAAGCAAGAAAAAGAAGAAGCTTCTTTCTATTTTCCTTTGTTTTTTTAAGATGGGGTAATTAATGTACAAAATAAGTAGATGTTGTTTTTAATGGGTGTGATGAAATAGCAGAAATTGAATCGAACCCAATGCGAATTTTTGGGTAGGGCATAGGCCCATGTTATGGATCGTTAAAGTCTTTGTGGCACTCATTCTCACCACTGTGGCTTCTGACTTTTAACTGTAAAGCTGGCGGCGGGTTATACTAAACAACAACTCATTCATTCATTCACAACACCATATGTGTGTGGAAGAACTTTGGTCTCATGGGGTAAAACAAAAACTTATTTTGGAATCAAAAATTGTTACTGTTTGTCTTCTTTCGTTGTGTGTATTAATTGTCAGCTGTGGCAAACCTTTCTTCTGGTTGGGTTTGGAATAATTAGCATAAAACTTAACATCTATATTAGTTATTTTATAGAACTTTTATTTGAAGAAATACTAGTATAAGTTTATAAAACTTTCCGAATTTGAACATACCAAGAGCGGATCCGTGGCGCAATGGTAGCGCGTCTGACTCCAGATCAGAAGGTTGCGTGTTCGATTCACGTCGGGTTCAATCCCCTGTTCCGCTTTCATTTTGTTTTTTCAATTTTCTCTGATGGGCCAATTGGACCCTCTTTTATGGGGAATTCACCAAAAGGGCCAATTGGACCCTTTGAGTCAGTTGGGTTCTTCCTGCACCTCCAAGATTTATTCAACATCCTATATTCTTTCAAAATTCCATAATTAACCTTGTTCCGTTGACTAGCTGTAAAATTTAAAATAATCTAACCTTAACTCTCCCACACCCCCAACCCCACTCAAGTATCTCCCCCTCTTTCTCTTCTCTTTGTGATTGTTTCTTCCTCACGCATTAACTTCACACAAGGTAATTTTTAATTTGTGTTTGTTATTCACTTCATGCTTCATGCTCACTCACTTTTCTGTTCGTAATGTCTGCTGCTTGTGTATTATTGAAACGAGATCCGTAGAATGTAGAATATGTGCACTACTGACTTATTTAATTTATTGAATTCACGAAATCCGTGGATTTGGAATTTATGGATAGTTTGAAGTTGTAGGTAAGGATAATAATGGTAAGAAAGTAGATTAAACAATTTATTGAGGTACGATTGGATCTGTAATACTTCCTGCTTCCAACATCCTTGACATTAGGCATAATGTTTATTTGTGCGCAAGTTTCAGTTAGATCCTAAAAGACTCATCTAAATTTGTAAAGAGTATTTTTCAATATCTTGTGAGATTTATTAATATGTGTTTGTGTTATAAAAAACAAAATATTAGTTTCAGGTTAGAAAAAATTTGCGACTTAGACTAGTTGGAGATCAAGTTGAGAGAAAAAGCACGAGTGAGAGTTGTCAATTTCTTGGACCATGTCTAATCTTTTGATCAAGCAACAAGTAAAACTCGACTTCTTTATCTACTTTTGAAACAAAATATGTAAACCCTAAAGTTTTACAAAACAATACTTTTCATATATAATATATTAAAGTTATATTATTAATACATAAATAATTATTGTTTCAGAAAAAAAAAAAATATATATATATATATATATATATATATTATTAATAAAAAAAAATTAATCAATAATTAATTAAAAATAATGTTCCTTTGTATTAAAGATAATAAAAGTAACTAGCTTTAGTCTTAGAATAATAATAACCATTATATCTTGATAAATTATATTTAAAAATTAAGTGTTTAAATTTAAAATTATTGTAATAATAGCATTATAACAAAATAATATAAGTATAGTTCAAATAATAAAATAGTTATAATATTTATAAGAAAGTTTTTAGTTAGTATAATATATATATATATATATATATATATATATATATATATAATATAATTAAAACTTATGAATATTTGTATATATTTTATATTAGAAACTATAACCATAAATAATGCTTTACAGAAAAATATATTAGACAGAGTTAATGTTACTGTATCGTGATATTGTAAAGAATAAAAAATATAAAAAAATTCTCTCATATTTTTGGCTTTTCGAGTCATACTCATTAAATATCTATAAACTTCGAGTCCTACTCAATAAATATCTATAAACTTGAGATGCAGTGAACTTTACTAATATAATAATTTCTACTCATTAAATATCTGTAAACTTGAGATGCAGTGAACTTTACTAATATAATAATTTCTTTGGTTTTTGGGCTTAGTTATCAAGAGGGATAAAACTATAGTACTATATGTCAATTATACATTGACCGATTACTGATTCAATCAGTAATATAGGATTTTTCTGTAATCCTTTATTTCGTGTCGGTTAAAATATTTTTTGTCCTAATTTTTATCAATTGGAATATTTTTATCAAATTTTATTAAATAAGTCTTAATTTTGTTTTAGTATTTAAATAGATTTTAATTTTTGTCAATTTTATTCAATTGGATATTTTTTTCTAATACCGTTTAAATCATTAACTACCATAAAAAGTAATTACCACATGTCACTACGTGTTTTTTTTTTTTAATTTCATCAAGACACCAACAAAAGCCACAAACACCGAAAAGCTCACCGAAAACAACACCCACACCATCACACTTCAACCCAGGACACTCGAATACAAAAACCCTTTCATTGGTGGTGGGTGGGAAGAATGACATCGTTGATTGTGGTTGGGAACAACGTTACAGAGTCCCGTATGAAGCCCACCATAAAGCATGACCAAGAGGCGTGAGTTGAGGGCTACATACGATGGCTTAGGGCTAAGGTTGGACAGAGCAGAGCACAAAATGATTGAGACCCAAGACTCTGTGGCCATGGAATTGGGTTTGTGAGATGATGTGATTGAGCGATAGTGCGGCAGAGTGGCAGTGTGGACGATGGAGGAGCAACAACAACTTCAAATGGAGGAGCAATGGTGCAAACGAAGGTGGAAAACGAAGAAGTGAAAGCAACATGGAAACGAAAGAAGATGGAATGAGGGGAAGCATGTGAGAATATTAGATACATTACATCGGTTCCCATGTATAACCGATGTAATATCAAGTTTAATTTTAAAAAAGTGACGATTAAAATGTTTTTCAATTTTTTATTTTAAAAAATAATGTATTACATCGGTTAAATCAACAACCGATGTAATATAATTCACAATAATTAAAAAATTGCCACCACATGATTTATTACATCGTTTTTTATAAATGATGTGGTATCCTATTGTTATTTCACTATTTCGCACTAGTATTAGACAACTTAACTTTATGGAATTGGTTTGGTTTGGAATTATTTGGTGTGGTGATATGAAATTTATTTGCAAGTGAATTGAATGGAAAGGAAAATGGTAAAACAGAAAAATCATAGAAAAAAACCTAACTTACTATGACGTGCTTTGCATTACTTGTCATAGTAATCTAGACTTACTATGACATAACTTTGAATTACCTGTCATAGTAATTACTATGATTGGTTTTACAAAAATTTGTCATAGTAAGTTCACTAATTGTCCTAGCATCATCATCTTGTGCGGTGGTAAATTAGTCTTATTATGATTGTTGATTGAACACCTATCATAGTAAGTCTGATTTACTATGACAGGTTTCTGCAATGTCATGAAAAGTACATATTTTCTATAATTCCTACAATTATGATGCTAGAATACCTGTCATAATAAACTCGTTTTACTTGTCATAATAAGTTTATTTTTCACTAATGATGCTTTGTGAGATCCTCTTGGTTGTTATGAAGATTAAAACATTATTTGCAACACAAAATAAAATCATTAAGTTTTTTTAGATAAAATATTATCTTAAAATAATGTGTGTATGCATATATTTTTATGACACTTTTGCTTATTCAACCAGCAAAAAGAGCACTATGTTATATCATTTGTTAAACAAAACATATTGCAATTTACATTATCTATTGTGTATAAAAGTCTTTCATTTTACAAAAAAAAAACATATTCATGCTTTATTTATTTTTTATTTAATTACACTTAATTAAAATAAATGAAATTTAATGAAATTTTCTCTAACATAAAAAGAAAACAAATACAATAATAAAAACAAGTCATAATATATATATATATATATATATATATATATATATATATATATAATATAATATAATATAATATAATATAAAGACGTGTAAACATTTTAGAATGACCCATCACAATTAGGGATGTCAATAAGACATGTAGGGTACGAGTAGTAGCTCCTCTATACCCTATTTGTTGAATAAATATTTGTCCCGTACTCGTCTCATATTCATGTGGCTATTTGATATGTGGGTACCCACATATTTTTTCAATATCTGTAGATATCCATGAATATTTACAATATTTAACATCATATCTTAACCACAAATTCAAATAAAATACAATGCATAACATTCATAAATTTCAAACAAAATTCAAATAACCCATTTAAATATTGATGAATTACAATTTACAAAATAAATAGTGATTTTTTAAAACCAATTGATAAAAAATAACCTATTCAAAATCAATCTTTTAATATTTTAATCATATTTTTTAATATTTTTCAATTTAAATTAGATAACAAGTATAAGTATCCACGGGTACGGATATTATGATACCTGTACCCGTTCTATTAATATGCAGATATAAAAAATATTCGTATTCCTTACTTGCGGATATCAATTTACAATATTTATTTCCTACCCATTATGAATTTTATTTACATATACAAATTCTTTTAACATCCCTAATCACAATATACACCATACAAAATTAGGTTTTTAGTCTTTGGAAGGAGAAATTACTTGCAATTAATATTTAAAAAAAATTCAAAGATTACCGAATAGTTTTGTCAAATAACAAACTTTTATTTGGAATGAATATTATTCTCATGAAAATAATTTATAGTTATATATTTATCATCAAAGGTAATATTATTATTTAGTCAAAGTGTGTCTTACTTCGAGTCAAACTGAATTAACATAATACTAATTAATAATAATGTAATTTAAATAAAATAAAATAATTAAATATTTTCAATTAATGAGTTAAATAACATCCTTTCTTTGAGTAAACTATTATTTACATTAAAATATACTTTATTATTGTTACATACTTATCATATGTATGTGATTTGCCCATAAATGCATCTTCTTTTTGACTAAACACAATTTACACATAAAAGTAGGGTTTCAAATCAAAGCAATTCAAATATTATATGAACCAAAACAACTTTAATCTCAATGATATAACACTAATGGATGTTTCTATAATAACACTTGTTGATATATTGATTTAACTTTATAAAACACTAAATAAGCACAAGAGCACAATATAGATCATATTATTGTAAGAGAGGGGATAATAATACTCGGATTCATAGAGTATGAACAAAATAAATTTGTATTAAATCCTACAAGGTCAGTGAAATATTTAATGAACATGAATAGTTAGTTTACCTTTCTCAATTAATTAGTATTATTCATTTTGAGACCTATCTCTCGTGAGTAGGGATGTCAAAAAAATTCGTACCCGCGGGTATCCGCGGATAAAACCCGCAATGGATAGGAAATGGATATTAAAAATGGATACCCGCTACCCGTGGGTATGGGTATTTTTGATATCCGCATGTTAACGGGGTGGGTACGGATATCATAGTATCCGTACCCGTGGATACCCGTACCCGCTAAACTTTAATTCAGAAAAATTATTACCTCACAAATGAGTCAAAACATTATGAGTCTTCATTATATTAGTAAAAACTTTAATTCAGAAAATTTATATATATATATATATATATATATATATATATTAGTAAAAACATTATGAGTCTTCATTCAATAATGGTGGTCAGATTCTTACCCCACATATGAGTAAATTACTTCCATATACTGTGGAGGCATTGATGTGTCTCTAAGATTGGTTATGGACCAATATGGAAGGTAATGAAATTAACATTTTTACTTAAATATTTTAATTAAGTGAATGTTAGAAATTTTTACTGAACTCCTTATGTTTTAAGGCTCTTCTAGATTAAAATTGGACAACATGAAACTTTATACAATGTTGCAAGAGGTGGATATTGATGAAGTTAGTAATTTCTTTAATATTTTATTCAAAAATAAACTACAATATAAATTGGTAGTGATTTTTTATTTGTTTATTTTTTAAGAATCAATCGGAGAATGGGAACTTGTTGATCCAAACAATAATTATGGTTAAATAATTATTTTTTTAAATATTTTTGTAAATACCCGCGGGTACCCGTGGATACCCGCGAATATAAAAAAAAATAGACGGGTACCCGCATAATAGATACCCGACGGATATGGGTACGGGTATGAGACGGATATTTATTCAACGGGTAGGGTACGGGGGAACTACTACCCGTACCCTACCCGCCCCGTTGACATCCCTACTCGTGAGTGAACATGAGCATAAAATTGGTCTAAATTTGAACTTAAATTTATATTAACTTCTAATGGGTCAAACTAATTGCAATATATTAAAGTCTTATCACTTTTCTATAATTAGTATTCTGATAATTTCTTTTAGATTGCTTATATTAAACCTTCTAAATGTACATAACTAATATAATTATTAATATAACATTTGGATAATGAATTATTATAAATTATACAATTTCTTTAAACATTATCTACCTTATCTTATCTCATCTCTCTAAAAAGCTAGACATAAATTACCAACATATTAGTTTACATACTTTAGTCTCTTTGTACGAGTGTTTGATGTTTAGCTACTCACACCATCACTTTCTCTAAAAGACCTTCAAAGCCTACAACTTTTGACTCACTTTCTTCGTCCTCATGCTAAAAAGTTTTTCCACCAACATGTGGCATTTCATCACAAACTCCACGTTAGCTTTTGATATAATATATCAAACAATATTAAAAAAACCACATAATTTTTCCTAAAATTAAAAATTAAAATTCACTTATCCATGACATTACTCATAACAATTACCTAGGACTCAAACTTCAAATTTACGGGCTATTACTATTTCTAACGTTGTTCTTGTCTTAACAATATAAAATCATAATATAGAGAGGGTCAAATAAAATCCATGTTTCACTCAAAAACACAAAAAATTGGTTATGGATTTCCATAGCATTATCATTAATGATTCACATAAAAAAACAGATTATCATAATGGAATCAAACGTATTTATAAAAAATAATGCTGGGATCGATTTATAATGCGAGTTTTTTTATTGTAAGTAACCTATAAGTAGCCAGAATAGTTTGCTTAATGTTTGGACTTATTGTAGTAAAATTTTCGATGTTAAAAAGTTTTTGAATGTTGTGATTTTATTTTTACATATTATTTAATGCAATATAATATTAGCAAATATATTTAATTATTATCAGCTTTGTAATAATTCAACTACGATTAGACTAATGAAGAAAATTCTGATTTTGTGAATATTATCAAATTAAAAAAAATTGTCAAATGAAGAATGAAACATTTTAACAAAGAAAATAAATTAAGACAAATGTTAGAATTATGGATTATAAACATCATCAAGTATATCATGTCGATTATGTTTTATTTCAACTAACGGGGAAATTATTGTCCAATTTAGATAAACTTTTTAACAAGCATCTATAGAAAAAGAAAATAAAATGATACAATGAAGTAAAGGACTCGAATTAGTTATAATCAATAGACCAGGCAATTTTTATAAAGCTTTATTTATTAATTTTGAGTTAATTAAATTTTAAATTTTTCATAAATTTGGATTTTTTTACTGAGTTTCTGTTCAATATTTTTTCTTGTTGTGTATTAAATTTTTCTTTTATACTTTTCAAACTAGTTCTCACCATTTAATGTTGGACAATGATAATATGTTAAAGATGATAATAATATTATGATTCCCATTTTTTTTATTCTTCTCCTTTGATGTGTGGTTTAATATGAGTTATTGATTAATGTATCATTATCTTTTTTTTAAAAATAATTAATAATCCATATTAAGTCACGTCAAAGAATAAAAATTAAAAAATAAAAGTCAAAGTATATATATTTTTTTGTATTGTTGTTATTATACTTATGTGAACTTATTGAGAAATGTGACAGTGTTGTGATTAATGTAAAAATTACTTGATTTATGTCAAGTACAACAAAAATCTCATATTTCTAACACGTGAAAATGAGAAAGTAAAATAATGAAACTACGATAACAATCACATATTTTAGTTAAAAACAAAAAATTTAAATAATGAAGACTTAATTAAAAAATATAAAAATTTTGATTACTTATTATATAAAAAAATATTTAACAGGATCCTACCGAAGATATCCAAATTTATGAAGAGTTAAGTCTATATTTTTTTTTTCAAATTTAGAGTGTATAACTTATTTTAATTTATGAAAGTAGTTTAATACTTAAATATTTTTTATAAGTATTTATACGAAGCTAAATCCTTTTTCATGATTCCATGAGGAAACTGATACAATATTTTATGTACAAAGTGGTTCACTTGTGGTCCTCTAGAGGATATAAAGTTTGGTTCACCCATATAACATTAGTAACTAGCACTAGCATATACATAACATATTAAACAAGACAATGATTTGAGCACCTGTGACATAAGAGTTGAGGTTCAAAGAAAAAGGTCTCAGTTTGAGAGGTGAGTGGGAAAGGAAGGATCGCATGAATGAGCAGTCCATAAAGAACTAAGAGTGCGAAGACGATGGAAGTATTCTCCCATAGCCACCAAGCCTTGAGCAGTTTGCCCAGTTGTCAGAATCCTTGACATGTAAAGCAGAGTTTGCTGCCTAAGGTGATCTGCCTGAAGAACAACCCAATAAATTCAACAAGGTTTCAACTCAACAGTAACAACAGTTTTGCATGCTTTAGCAATAAAAATCAATGCAGAAACACCACACTTCTACTTGCCCACAAAGCAATAAATAAAAGCAGACATTAATGGATTGTCATGATCTGATAGTGAGTGGAATAATATATCTAATAATAAACAATAAATTTTGTTCGGATAGGTTCTAACTTATGATTTTGAATAATGTTAAAAAGTGAATTTTAAGCCTAACTCAACTTTACAGAATTATCTTGTATATAAAGGTTTGCATCCACTTATATACTATAAATTGACCTTATCTCTGGTTAATATAAAATTTCTAACATATTATGAAATTATTCCAAACCTCATTTTAGAAGTGAATTTTGTGAGGAGTTATGATAGGTATTTTGAGGGGATTCAAGGAGATTTAACACAAATGGAATCTATTTCTTAAGACCAAGTTTACCATTTCAAAAAGGCTTTTATGTATACTACATATAATGCATCAAGTTTCTCATCACATGACTGAGTAATAAAAAACTCCAAACATGTTAAACAATTTGATGCTGCAACCATTACCTGGTTTACAAAACCTTCTAGTGCTTCACCTTTGTCCATTGCAGCAGCCATCTCAAAGCCGTAGTGTCCTATAATTAAGGGATCTGATGGAATGTTGTGGACTAGACTCTGCTGGAGTTTGTCCAATCCAAGTGAAAGGGCATCTTCAGCTTGCTGAGATGAAAGCCGGAGGTTGTTAATACTCACAATTTGTTGATCAGTCAAAGGCTCAAGCTGTGGTACAATAATCTGAAAGAGAAGGTCAAGAAATTTTAACTAGATGCAGAAGTGTATTATGTAGTAACATCCAGAAGAAAAGATGTTTCTGTAGTCACAATCCAGAACACAGAATAGAAAAGATATTTTGTTTTAGCAACTACATATATCATATCTGAAGTTGTGCATAGAATCTGACATTCTTGTTTGGCTTCAAAGAAATCCTAGCATGACTGAAATCTAAACAAGTTTCTGTTATTTCAAGATCTTCAGAAAAGAAATTAACGCATAAATTTGGCATCCGGCACCAATGAGTTATGAGCAAACCCAGATAACAGATTACAATACCATTTTGAACCAAAATAATTTGTAGGTCTTCTTTCTTGTATGTTGTTAAAATTTCTCGTTTTTACTTGATCTTGTTTCAGACTCACACTTGAGTTCTTAATACTATTATGCACAATCAATGAACAGAAATTAATTTAAAAGTTGTTAGAATGACATGTGGATGTACATTTAGAAGCTGTGATGGACGGGATCCTCCAATCCAAAGATAAAGGCGTTCCACTGATGCTTTCCATGCGCCAGAGATCAAGTAAAAGACATCTGCTTTTGCTGCCTCTGCTTTGATCCTGAAAAGATTTGCGTAGTGGCTCAAGCAACTCTCAACAAGTAGATGAAGCTGCATATCAGATTCACGAGTGTGTAAGGCATTTCTCAGTTCTTCATTTTGTCTATCGAGCTCTTCAATCCATTGTCCATATTCAAGTTCAAACAAGGTTATCCCTGCTTTACAAACAATGCTATAGAAACTTAATGCTTCACACATATACAAAAAGTAGTTATGGAATCACAAATTAAGGGACACCTGAGAATTCTACAAGAAAAAGTGTCATAAACATTAGAATATTCATATCATGAAAGCTACTTGCAGTTCAATATGAAATACTTAATTTTCTCATATAGTTGGATCACTGAGAAGAATTTTGATAGAATGCAACACAATATTACAACATGTGATCCAGAAAAAAACAAGAGAATTTATTTTATAACAGTTAACTTCAGTTGGAGGTTGAAGACTTTCCTCAAATAACCATGACTTGAACTAGAATAGATAAAATTGTTCATTGATTGCTTGATGCCATTCTGTCAAAATTATTGGTAAAATTTTTCATTGACTTGAAGCAAATCTGTATTTGATGCTGGCAGCAAAATGAACCGTAGAGGAATACTAAAAATAGTCACATAAATACCTGACAAAAGTATCATTAGAGGTAACAACAGAGGCATGGATTTCGTCTAATACAGGCTCAAACATAAACCATAAATCAAACTGCAATTTCTTCTAAAAAAACAAGAAGAAAGTAGTAGTAGTACACAAAATAACTAAGAAAATAACATTTTGAGGAAACTTGAAAAATTAAAACTGAAAGTAAGAATTTCCAACCTGGGTTAATTGTTCCGGATGATCCCATATAACTAACATCTGGTGCACTGCGTATGTACATACCCTGCAAGTAGACATCATAATAAGTACTTCAACACATACACTAAAATAAAAATCATAAACAAGAACGATAATTTGCGGTTAAGATCACCTGCTTTTTTGCTTTCTCAATCTCCAACTCCAATTGCATGAGCTTCACACGGCTTGTTTCTAATTGTTGAACATAAGCCTATTAATTACATAACAAGAATCAGATTATGAACTCTATCTAACTTCCCATAAATTCAGTTTCAATCACCTTCTTCCGCAGCCGACATTTTCGTGCAGCCTCACGATTTTGAGCTTGACGTCTTAGCACCTACACATAAATAATCCTTAAAAACTTCAGCAAAAAACATTCATGTTTGATATCAAGATCTCCAAAGCATCAATTTTGGTTTCTTGTGAACATTCAAACGATTAAATTGAAGCCTGTAAAAGATGAGCATGGAATAAGCAGAAAAGAAATATACAGTGATTAAATCCATTACCTTTCTATCAGGTTTCTCATTACTGTCTTGATCATCTCCAGAAGGTTCCCTTGATTCATGAGGAGTACATTCAGACTGAACACAGAGAATTCAGTGTTGTAAACATAACAATGCTAACTTGTTAACAGAAGAGAAATTCCTATGTATTTTACCTTGTTCTGCATGCTTGGCTTCATCATGAACATTGGTGTAGCAATTGAATTCAAGCTTCCATCAATTTTGAAGCTGTCCCCCCACATGTTCACTTGGTGGAATGGATCGTATATACCCATCCTTTTCGCGAGGACTAGTTGAGTCGATGAAGAGTTCATATACTACACATCATGCAATAAGAAAATTCATATCTCAAATTGAGGATTTAATGCAATGTAGACAAGATAAAAAAATGGTGGAATTTAGACTTCATCCCCTACATAACAGGCAATTGATTTAAAAACTGGAGGCTGGGTTTGTTGCATGAAATTGAATGAAACTTCAAATGAGGAACAGCAACAAATTGATAAGCTACCCACAAGTTGATTTTAATTTATAAAGAAGTTAATCTAACCATTCCCTTAATATGACTCCATTAACTCGATCAGAAGCTTGATTACTCTTCTCTATCGCAAAAATAAAATGCGAAACAGAGAAAAGAGGACTAATTGAGTAATACTTTCAGCAGTTCAATCCTAAAGTTGAATCTCAAGAAACACATAATAATAAACGACAAGTTTCAAGTTAGGTAAGTCGAATTGTTGAAATGGGAATCGAACCTGGGCAATCCAAACACAAATTAGAACAGAAACCAAAATTACAGGTAGCTAGCTAGCTTGGTAGAATCTGCAAGCACCAATATCTAGTATTAGTTCATGACAGACCCAAATGAAATGAATCCCCAAGAAATTTTATATACACGCTAGCATTATTCTTCTGTGTGCCAGCAAATTATGTAAGCAACGCACTAACAGAAGAAAACAGATGAAAATTTAATTCTAAATAAACAAAACATCATTTCTACAAGTATAACAATCTTTTTCTTTTTCTACTTTGATGTGTAAGAAAATCTACTTTGATGTGTCAACTTGCTGGTGTAAAGTTATATTTCCACTGCAAGATAAAGACTAAGGTCTACGAATACTATTAGTAGTGCATTAAAAATCAAAACAAAAATAAATAAATAAATAAACAGAGAAGAAAATACCAAGTTCACAGCTTTTCTTATTCAGTTGATGGTGGTCCTTGAAACTTTGACTAACCTGAGTTGTGAAGATATTATTTCTACTTTCATGTTTTATATCATAAATTAATGATTTTCTTGACCATACAGCATTAAGGTCCTACTAAGAATCGAAATAATAACATGTTTGGATTAGAAGAAAAGAAAATAGAAAGAACAAAAAGACACAGCTAGTAATATACATATACATTGAAGAAAATAAAAACTTTATAAAATTTTTAGTTTTAGTCCGTTCAAAATTTTCAATTTTCTCTTTCCTCGATTTTCCTTTCTATTTAAACCAATCAGACCATAAAGTAGTATACCTCACTTCATAAAATGAACTCATTTTAAGTCAAAGACGAATCTGTCATGGCAATATCACAATAATATCACCTGAAAATTATTCACAAACGTGTATGATTGCACACTTTATTTTTAATCCCAAATCCATTCCACATAAGACAAGTCTTAATTTTGGTAAAAACCTCATTTCAATTTAAAAGAAAAGTTGCTTTTAAAATTAAAAAAATAAAGTTTTATTCTTATAGTTTAAGTTTTACATAAAAAATTAAGTTTCAAATTTTATATAAGATCAACACAATTTAATATTGTTAAGGAATGAATCTTAAATCTAACTTAATTCTATCGAACTGATTTGTTAAATGAGGTTTGCACTCACTTAAATATTATAAAATTATTTTATTTTTAGTTGATATAAGACTTTCAACGAATATAATTATCTTATTAGATTATAGTTATAATCCTAGGTTGTTGTTGTATAAACAAGATCCACTAGCAATTGAGTTGTTGGAATAGATGTACAAGTACTGAGAATCCAAAGAATGAATGATAGTATATATGATGAAATGTTTTTTGAGGAGCTTATCATGTTAGGTTATGAAAGGAAAGTAGCTAATTAAATTGTTTAACAAAAAGTGATACCAATGCACCTTACACCTCAAGAATTTGATAATAAAATCAAAGAAGAGTTAATTGTGTTGTTGATCAGAGCCATCTGAAATGATCAACGCGTAGATTGGTGTGAAGTTGTCCCTTTCCAGTTCACATGGAAAAGGTATATTGTGCTTCACAAACGACACCCCAAAATGCTTTTTGTAAAGAAGATAAGAGATTTACTTAAAGTAAACAGGTTGCTCCTTTATTTCATTCTTTTTCTACCTCTTTTTCATCACCAAAAAAGTGTTACAGTGAACTCAACTTAACCAATAATTCCCTTCTGCTTCAATTCTTTCTCACTTTAACCTCATACCTCATATGCATTACCTTTTCCTATTATGGGTTGCTTCAATCCACCCCACCTTTAATTAATTTTATTCGATTTATGGTTTCAAATTCTACATCGATTCAAAATAACATTAATTTATAGTGTTTACATGGAGATAATCTCTATCTTATAAATTGTTTTAATAAAAATGAGTTAAGTTTAAAACTCACTTCTTAATAATATAATATTAGATTCTATTACCATAAAATTTGTTGTCTATTATATTATCTATTATTTAACTCTTATAAGATCATTCTAAAATAAACTTAAATCTTAGTAATTACTATTGTGATTCATGCTAATATATATATATATATATATATATATATATATATATATATATATATATATATATATATATATATATATATAATTATTATGAGATTAATACATCATTCTTTTACTTTTAATACAATATTTTCTATTCTAAGTTTTGTATTTATTAAAAATGAAAAAATTAAATAACATATAAAAGAGATGATCTATGAATGTATTGCTTTAATCTGGTATCTTATGTGTGTTTAACTCGAGTTTCATTTGGTATTAAATTTTTAATAATGTCAACTATGAGGTCAAGGCATATCATGTTATTTCATGTGAATTTAAATACGTCTACCAAATATTCTTTTAATCTTCTGTCTCTAAGTTCTGCATATATTATATCTATACAGGATCATTGCAAAAGTTTTGAAGGTTGTGATCCCTGGATCTATTGTAGCTATCAATGTAATTTAACTTTATTTTATGTTCCACCTAGGTTGAGATGTAGGGGACATTTTTTGTATATAGTAATAAGATACTCAGAAAATAATAATTTTGTAAACAATTATATGAGACAATGTGTGCTTAAATGAAAAGGACAGCCTTTAAAAGATGATTTTTCTTTTCAGTTTAATCACTGAGTATGTTCCTAAACTTTATGCGAAATTTCAAATTATTTTTCCAGTTGAATTTCCGAAGGAAAAATATATTTCTTCTATTTTACGCATAAAATAACTGTTTTACAGACTATAAAAAAAATGCATAATTAAAGACCTATAAAAAAGGTTCAGAAATAATTGAGAGAATTAGCCGTTGATTAAGCATATATATTTTCAATTAATCACATACTTCCCAATTTATTCTGTCATTCTCATATATATATATATATATATATATATATATATATATATATATATATATATATATATATATACATATATATATATA
>Ga0214542_1003129_pt1 | contig 34106 bp, 16 predicted proteins | sample CNSS1metaG_FD_160096 | JGI IMG/M metagenome (GOLD analysis project Ga0214542, IMG submission 160096) | Root nodule microbial communities from cowpea collected in UCLA plant growth center, Los Angeles, California, USA - CNSS1 | ecosystem: Host-associated > Plants > Roots > Nodule | place: USA...
ATAACAAATATAGGGACTAAATTGAACAAAAAAAATAATACTACCACAAACTGACACGTGGCACTAACATTGACACGTGGCACAACTGTGACTTGACACGTGGACTATTTTTTCAAATTAAAAAAAAATTTACAAAAAAATTAAAAATTAAAAAAAAAATTTAAAAAAATTTTAAAAAAAAATCAAAAAAACCAGGAGCTGACACGTGGCATGTACTGTTCAAAAACGTTAACTATTTAAACACCTTTAGTGAAAAGGACCAAATTGACCACAATTTGACGAAAATGAGGACCTAATTGAACATAAAACGAAAATAGGGACCAAATTGAATAAAATCAACAAAAATAGGGATCAAATGTATATTTAAGCCTAAAAAAAAATTAGTGAATAAAACTAAATAATATCATTTTTTTTTCAAAAATCAAGATTAAATTGAAACTAAAAAAATTAAAAAAATAACTTATATTTTTGAATAAAAAAAGTGAAAAAAAAAATTAAACCTAAAATTTTTGGACTTGTAGATGGAAACATTTGTAGTAAGCTTAAATAAACTTATTTCATCCCTCTCAAATTCTTTCATATTTATATATTTATAGCATGCCAACTCAATGCTAATGGAATTATAGTAAAAATCAACCTTCTAAAATTAAAAGCTATTTTAATAATCCTTGCACTTTAATAAAATTATTATTAAGCTATGATCTAAAAAGTATTTGTGCGCATAAAAAAACATGGGTGGAGATGAATGGTCGGTCCACGTAGACAGATATATTTAATGAAGGTGGTGGGGTCCACTAAGGTACAGAATCGTCCTCCACGTGTCATGATTAGACTTAGTCCCTTAACCACAAACAAAGATTTGGGACCATCACCATTTTTAAATATCAATTAATAAAAAATATAAAAAATATGATTTTTAAAATAGTTATTATTATCTCATATTACAGTTATGAATGTATTTTTACATTATCAATATTTATTCTCTTATATCTCTTATATGAGTAAACATACATTTAAATAAACTAAACTTAAAAATGAAAATAATCACTTTATTACTGTTTTAAGAGATAAAATATATTCATCATTAAAATAACTACTGCTATTTATATATATATATATATATATATATATATATATATATATATATATATATATATATATAAATAAATCCTAATCTAATTAGAACGTTTTAAAACTTGTATATGTAGACAAATATATAAAGAAACACATCATGTCATGGTATCAAAATATGAAAAAACGCATGATTTGAAGCAATTGGTTGTAGGGTTACCAAACTGCAAAGCCAATCGAATATTCGATATTGATTTTCCTGGATTTAAACTTCTTTTGACTCTTCTCTCATCATTTTTCTAATGCGGTAGAAAAATAATTCAAAAGTTTTTTTCACAACATTAATAATAATAGATCCACCGTAATTATTTTCACAATTTTGTTTCCCGCAGTAAAAGAAAATAAAATAAGAATATTGAAATTTCATTTTTTTTTCTTTGACGTTCCACTCAACCCTTTTAAAGTACTTAAAAAAATATTATATAAGAAAAACATGTGGTAGAAGACACACCTCAAATACTTTGTTCAGACATTACATAAGCATTAATGTATTTTTATTCAAAGTCATTGTATCACAGCCCAGGATAATTACTTAAAGAATAAATAATAGAAAATTTTTATTATCATTATTATTACCAACATTGATAGTTTTCCTTAATAGTAATATGTTTACTAACTTTGTAATTTTTTTTCTTACAATTTCAGGAGAAAATTATTCACATTTTAGATGTTTTTTCCATGCTTTCAATTACAAATATTTGATTTATGTTTTATGATATAATTGAGTTTCTACGTGCATGCATATTGGAATCATTACATTATAAGTAGTTTCTTCTTATTTTTATATGTATGGTTTTTTTTATTCATGAGTCCCCACCTAACAACTAAATTATGCAGAAAAATGTTCCCTGGTGTGTGTTCTACCTTCTGTCACCTTCAGTCTCAGAAAACACAAGATTCTCTTTCTCAAATTCTCACCATCAATTCCTCACTCTACACTATGATCATTTTAACATAACTAATAACTTAAAGGTGGTGTCATCATCATCACCACACTCTCACCCTACCCAACTTTTCTTAACCTTCTTTCACTCTGATGCAACCTTACATTAATCCAATTTCAATTATTCAAAGACAAACCCAACCACTTCCCATCTTTCTCTCTTCTTTTCTGTGCAGTTGAGAAGAAAAATATGCTCCAATCCAACAAGCAAAGAAGTTTCTTCTTTATCTTTTTTCTCTGACCCTTTTGTTCTCTCTACTTCATACTTCATGATGAGTTTCTGTTCTGATCACACCAAGAGTGTTGTTTCCAATGCACATGTTTCCTCTGCAGCTGGAAATGACTCTTCTGAGAACAAAAGCCTCAAACTCGTATCCTTTTTGAGAAAAACCATGTGGAACTTTGCCTTGGCATGTGTTGGTGTTGGTCCTTGTGGTGGCAACAACGACAATAACAGTCAAAGGAAGACAACATCGGAGCATAACAAGGCGTGGTTGCTGGCGGAGTCTGGAGCAGAATTGACTAGTGCTGACCCTCAATCGCATCATTCCTCTTTCAGGTTCAGCTTCTGCTCTCAGGTTGAGGTTGAGTCCTTCAACATGAGCTCTTCTGCTTCTGCTGCTGCCGCTGCAACCTTTTTGATGGTAAATTTGGAATGTGAATCTCAAGTTAAGGAGATGAAATGGAGAATACATTCACTGGAGAAAAGCATGTCTCCAGTCTTCAACCCTCTGATCAGGTTCAGCTATGATGAAATTCTCTCAGCTACTCACAATTTCTCCAAAGGTGTGAATATTCTGTTGATGGAATTGAATTTGATTCCTTTGTGTGAAATTGTGATTCCATGTTTTTTTCTGTGGACAGGGAGAGTGTTGGGGAGAGGTGCCTTGAGCTGTGTTTATAGAGGAAGAGTTGGGTTTTGGAGAACTGCTGTTGCTATTAAAAGGTTGGACAAGGAAGACCAAGAGTGTGCCAAGGCGTTTTGCAGAGAATTGATGATTGCTAGTTCTCTTCATAACACAAATGTTGTTCCTCTTGTGGGGTTTTGTATTGACTCAGAAGAGGGTTTGTTTTTGGTATACAAGTATGTGTCTGGGGGCAGCTTAGAGCATCACTTGCATGGTAGTCATTTTATCTGCTTTTGCTAGAGTCCTATATAGTGGATTCTACTGAATTTTGTGTTTTTCACTGATTATAGATGACATTTTTTCATAGGGAGGAAGAAAAGTGTGAAGGGTAGTTCACCACTTCCATGGTCTGTGAGATACCAAGTTGCAATTGGGATTGCAGAAGCTGTGGCTTATCTGCATAATGGAACAGAAAGATGTGTTGTTCATAGAGACATTAAGCCTTCAAACATTCTGCTCTCCTCTAAGAAGATTCCCAAGGTAAGATTCCCTTTTGCTGATAAGTTATGTAGTAGAAATTGTAGCATAAAGAACACCCTACAAGTCATTCTGATTAATTCTTTTTGTTAAATTGCAGTTATGTGACTTTGGATTAGCTACATGGACTTCTGCCCCATCAGTTCCTTTTCTTTGCAAAACAGTGAAAGGAACATTTGGGTATGAACTTAACTCCTTCATATCGATTTAGTAACATTTGTGTTTATTTTCATATTTTGATCATTCAAATGAATTGTTCTATCTTCTTTTACTGGACAGTTATTTGGCTCCTGAGTATTTCCAACATGGGAAAGTGTCAGACAAGACTGATGTTTATGCTTTGGGAGTTGTTTTATTGGAACTCTTAACTGGCCGCAAGCCAATTGAAGCAAAAAGACCCCCTGGAGAGGAAAACTTGGTAGTATGGGTGAGTGAATGGTTCTGCAAGGCTAGAACAAAGTAGAAACTTTGACAGTTTATTTATCTGGTTCTGCAATAAAATGGCCCAATCTATCTGCAAAATATGACATTTAGGACTGTTTGGGTTAAGCAAACGTTTGAGGTTCAGATTTTGTATTTCACTAGTAACCACAAAAGTTTTCATCTTGTGTTTATCATTTTCAGGCTAAACCTTTGCTCAGGAAAGGGAAAGGAGCGATTGAAGAATTGCTTGATCCTCAAGTCAAGTACAATACAAGTTACACAGATCAAATGGGTCGGATGGTTGATGCAGCAGCTGCTTGTGTTACAAATGAAGAATCTAGGAGGCCAAGCATAGGTGAAATTGTTGCAATACTGAAAGGTGAAGTTGAACCTGTGCTGTCTAGAAGAAGGAAATCTGGTTATCTTGGTAATGGGTTTGTGATTGATTATTACCCTCAGTTACATCAAACAAACAATGAGATGAAAAGTCACTTGGCCTTGGCAATGCTAGGAGTTCCAGAGTGTGAGGATGATGATTTTCTCTACGGTCGTTGAGAATTGTTTTTTCCATGATTCTCACCATAGTTCAGGGTTTAGATGTCAATGTTTTCATGTTGTTAGCAGAAACAGAAGTTCAGAGGAACATTGCTTGTTTGTACATTTCTTCCCTTACCCCAAGGAGTAAAGTGTAATATATTTTCTTGAGTATACAAATATTTCTCTGAGTAAACTATTCTGACTAAATTCTATTGCCATTAACTTTCACGGATAATGTTATAACTGTTTAGGAAAATTCATTGTCACCGGTTTATCTTGGAGAACCGACATCAATTACAGAAAATGTGATTTTAAAGTATATAAGTGGATGCAAATCGCATCTTACAAATCGATTTTGTAAGGTTGAGTTAGGTTTAAAGTCCAACTCTTAACATGGTCTCAAAGTTACGAGTTTGAGTCTGTCTTAGCGAGATTTGTTGTTTGCTAAGTTTATTGTGTCAACCACTATTGAGAGATTTATTATTTGTTGGGCCTATTGTGCCATCCGCTATCAGACCATCTTTTAATATATGGTCCCATGTGCGAGATGTATATGTTTTCACATGAAGTAAGTGTGTTGGGGATCTCACATCAACTACTAGACCTCATAGTTATTTTGGATTCTTTCTGGTGACTCTAGAACACACGAGTTTTACAACACCCCTGCTTCTCTCTCTTTACCAATTCAGACCAAAAGAACAAACACAATTTTGCATTGACAAAGATCACCTAAATATACAGATAATGTACAAAATCATGATACAGGTGTCCACACATACTTTGTTTAGAGACGTGCAAACTTAAAATTTGCACGCTTTTAAGTAGACTGCATTTAATAAGATAGTTGTTGGTGCACCTATCTTGGCGTCTAGGGCAAGCACCTTGTTGTTATATAATTGATAATACACACAATATAGAAAAAAGGTGGAAAAGAGGATATTACAAAATGAAATGAAAAACCTCTGATTTTGATCATTATCTATATGTAGAAAGTCAGAAAGCATGCATACATACATACACAAAAACAGTTTTCTCTTCTCATTGGTGACAACATGCATAGAATAGAACAAAGGAAGTAAGAAGGAAATTAAATTAATTAATTAATTACAAAAGGGTGGTGGTTAATGAACCAAGTTAAAAAATCTTTGCAACATCTCTGACTAGGCCACGGTTGGCTCTTGCAAATTCTGTGAACTCTTCGTGTGAAATGTAGCCATCTCCATCAGTGTCGATCTCTTCCATCATCCTTTGCACCTCTTCTGGTGTTACTGATCCAAGTGCCTTCAGTGCTTCTCCGAGCTCAGCTGCAGAGATTTGGCCATCGCCGTTCGCATCAAAACGCTTGAAAATGCGCTCCCTGTCAGCCACGTCTTGAGGATCATCAGCCATTGTGGTTGCTTAGACAGACACAAATGTAGGAATAACAAATGATTCTAATGTCTTGTTTCAATGAATGAGTTCCTTATGGTTTGTTTGGTTTCGATGAGTTGCGCTGAGATTGCAGATTGGTCAAAGGGTTTGGAACTTGGTTCTTAAAGACCTGGGGTGCCACTTCATGTAAGGACACCCTTTAATGTCGGGGTTGGTGTCCTATTTGGCAATGCAACCGTTTTGTGACTATACTTGTTTATGGTTGAAAATGTTTGTGACATGAATGGAGAATGTTTCTGAGTTGTGGTTGAAAATGGAAAGTGCTCTCTACCTTTGGTTCAATTTGCTATGGCTTCTGTCGGAGGATCTGTAATTAAATATCTTTTTGATATTTTGGACATAATATTTGAAATAATTATAAAAAAATTCTTCTAATGCTTCAAATATAATTTTTGAATCATTTCTTGGTCAACATTTGGATTTTCATTAAAGATATGTTAATCAATATGAGTTTTATGAAAGACCAAGTTTGATGAAAAAAAAAATTTGAAGTTAAGGCATAGTGTTTTTTTGGCCATAATCAAAGAACCGACAAGGTTGATCATTGATATGCTCAAACGATAAGGTTCATATGTAAATTAAACTTAAAAATATGTACTATATTTTTAGACCAATTACATGTTGAAATTATTGTTGAACAAATTCATGAGTTGCTTTAAGACGAATCTATCTTTTACGATCTCACCGCCAGTTAGTGAAGAAGATTAAGATAGTATATTTATATTAAGTACTTATCCTTATCGAAAGGATATGAGAGAAATTCCTAACTTCAAAGAAAAACAGATGAGATCAATACTATAATAAAGAATAAATACTTGAATTAAATTTCTCACTTTTAAAATGACACTATTTCATGTCTTTAAGTGAAGTTTGTTTGAGAATATTCATATAATTTTTTATGAAATTAGCCTATTATGTTGTTTAATGCAATTTGGTGTTGAACTTAATCCATTGTAATAGAAAAAAAGGTTAATTAATATATTCTTTTATTGGGAAATATATGTCGTTATACACTTATATAATTTTTTAAGAAAGATTACACAAATAATGTCAAATACATCCTTGAAGAAGGAAAAGTATAACTAAAAGGCCTTGATTAAAAATGAATAAAATAATATAAAAATAGAAAACAATAATCTTTAAATACAAATTATTAGCTTATATCATAAATGTATGAAATTAGTATTAACATTTTAATAATTATTAAAGTACATACGGAGCCGTAGAATAAACATTTATAAAATTTGGTAAAATATTTCCCAATTAACTTATATGTATAATATTAAATAGGATTAACTAATTTTTCTCTAAACTATTATACGATTTGAGTTTTTATTTTTTTCTTATCTTAAACTTTGATCTTATTAATTCTTATGGATGAAATCTTTTTGTCCGAGGGCACCAACTATTTTTTGACATAAAAAACAATAAATCATGTTATAGTTCACAAGTTTTTCTAATAAGATTCGTTATTGTCGTACCAAAAAACAATTAACACCATCAGATATGAGAACCAAATAAAATCAAAGTTTTTATATAGAGACGAAAATGACATTTGCTTTATAAGTTAAGGTGAAAAAAAAAACATAATTAGCCCTATTAAAATATTGTGAGGGAAAAAAGAAACAGTTAATCCTATTAAAATATTTTAAGTACAAAATTCCTTTTTATGCTTTAGTTAAATTAAAAAATATATCACAAATTCCATAGCAACTTCTACATCATAGATCAAGCACAAATTGATGCATGGAGAAGGATTCTGCATTAGCCAATAATGATGAACTTGATTAGTGTAGAATTTTGCCTGAACTAAATGACCAGTTCTTATTCATTGCCCTAGCTCACAATTTCCCAAGAATTTAAATTCCCCTCTCCAAAAAGAATTATCCTCACTCACCACATAATTACAGAGAGTGGCTGCAAAGCTAGAAAACTGGCTTAAGCATAGCATCAAGAACAGCTTTCTTGGTAGGCAAAGCTGGAATTGCACCTCTCTCAGTCACAGTCAATGCACCACAGACATTAGCAAACTTTAGAGAATCTCTCAACTCTTCTTCTTTCTGCAATCATAAATCACAAAAGTTGTCACTCTCACCATGCATGATAACCTATAATAGATAACATTGGGAAATTTATTGTATTGTTAGCATATTTCAGTTAAATTCTTAAGCCTAAAACTCACTTGTGGACACCCATTTGCAGGGTGATTATTTTCAGGGGAAATGTATGTTTGATTTTTCTACTCGCAGTTTTGGCTTTTATATTTTCAAATTGAAGAATTTAGTTTTCCAATTTTAAAAACAAGTGAACTTAACTTTGCAGTGATAATAAAAATTTTGCTGAAGTTTAAACACTGAGGCAAGACTAAATCACTTATTTTCTGAAGTTGGAGTAGTAAACTCATCCCTTTTGAAAATAGAAAGACTAAAGTCTGGTGTGAGCGAAAGTATAAAGATTAAGAACACTTTTTTTCTTATTCCAGTTCTCAATTCTTCCATGTTTTACATTTACAGCCACAAAATCACAGCATTGAGAATTTAAGGTAAGAATTTGAGATTTCTTTTAATAATTTAAACAATAATATGTGCTCCATACTGCAAGAGTTTCTGCAGTTGTGAGATGTGCTAATAACAAGCAAATACATTTTTCTCACCTGAATTAATGAAAGATTCACAGCTAATTGTGATAATATTCCAGCCACAAAAGCATCACCAGCACCAGTGGTGTCAACAGCATCCACCTTCAATCCCTTCACCCTGCCACTGAACTCCTGCAAAGAAATACCAGGACAGGTTTCAAATCATAATAATCAATAACACACTATAATTAGCAGCATAAATGCTATTAGAATCTTTACCAAATAACACTTCCAATACTTCTTTTAGGTGTCTTTTACATCAATTTCCAAAAGAGTTGGTCGATTAATTTTTTCTGAATGACAAAAACACTTTCAATATGATTTGCAGATTTATTGTGCTACAAATAAGCTGCTTCAATTCTTAATCTGACTGGAATATGAGGGTATAGTTTATGCAACATGTGCTTAATTAGTAAACATTACTTCCTCCTGATACACCAAATGGTGACCATGAAACAAATATTAGCAAGAGTTGAAGTGAAATTCGGAGAATGGCATGTTTGGAAGGCTTACCTTAGTGTAATATCTACAACCTTCTGCACCTTCAGTAACTAGGAGTAGCTTGAGGTTTTCATGGAATAGTTTACGTACAACAGCATCATCATATGGGTCCTCACCTTTTGTAAGAAAAGAAATCTCTTCTTCACTTACCTGAAAAGTCATCAGATTGTTACATTCCGTAAAAGAGAGCAAGAAAAGCCTATTTCTAAAGAATATAATCAATATATGTTGTACCTTAATGATATCTGCAGTTTCCCATATACTCAGAATTCCTTCTCTTGCACTATCTTCAGAAGGCCATAAAGGAAGCCTCAGGTTAGGATCATAAGACAGAACTACACCAGCATCTTTTGCAGCCTTTGCTGCAGCTATGTGTGCTGATTTGCATGGTTCTGTTATGAGACTTATAGAACCATAATGAAAAATCTTCGCCTGGTAGCATGAAATGATAGAACAATATTACTAGAATTCATAAATTTAGAAGAGTTAGAGCAGAAAATATTATGAAGTGGAACATAGACTTGGTAATGAAGAAATTCATCCAGACAGGTAGTAATAGTTAAACAAATTCACCAAGTATTAGTTGAAAGAAGTGATATTGAATAACTGAACAAAGATTACTTAATAAAAGTGCAACAGAAAGAATGTTGAGTAACATGTTCAATAGAGGTTTGATTTCCCTTTTATTCCACTCGGGGTATATTTTGCTTTAGTTTGACTACCACAAATTCTGCTTTTGGTTTTTACCTTTCTGATTAGGTCCAAATCAAGCTCATCTTCCTGGAGCAGCATATCAGCACTGGGATTACGATAAAACATGAACTCTCGCTCCCCATCACTCCTCAATGTAACAAATGCCAAGGCAGTACGTGCACCAGGGTCGAAACGCATCCCTTCATGATTTACATTATTTTCCTTTAGTATATCCACAAGCATATATCCAAATTCATCTTCACCAACCTGTTGCAAAAAACATTACTCAAATTTAGAAGAGACATTTTAACAATTACTTCTAACTTGTAAGAGAAGAAAATACCAAAACCTTAGTTTATTTATCCAGATATCAGATTCTCATTTGAGTTTCATACCAAACTGTTATTGTGTGTTTTGTGGGTGTGTGTTTGGTTTTTAGTGTGGGAGCTCAAACCCAAGTTTACTTTGCATTAAAGGTCACAAATGATGTTTGGCAAATTTTGATTAGCTCTAAGCATGAATCACTTTCAAAGCAAAACCATAAAACTCATCCGTTGAATTAAATTTTCAGTTTCATTCAACCAAACTTAATTTTTCTAACTGCAGAACCAAAGTCATGTGTTTGATGTGTTTAAGAACTATTAGAAGTATAGAAACAAACTAGAGAAGTAGATATATAATACCTTTCCAATGAAAGCTGATGAACCCCCTAATCGAGATATGCCTACTGCAACATTAGCAGGGGCACCTCCAGGAGCCTTTTTAAACGCAGGTGCTTCAGCCAAAGAAAGGCCACTGACAGTTGGGACAAAATCAATAAGCATTTCCCCAAAACAAACCACAAGAGGTGATTCCTTTGTTTCAGGTGTTCCATCACCAGGAAAAGCCTTTCCTGTAGCAAAGAAAAGTTGAGAAGTGAAGATACATTCATATCATAACTTGATATCCCTAGAGAAGTGACACTAAAGAAAGTAGTTTAATGGCTATCACTAACATTTTAAACTTATTTTAATAACATTTTTATGTTTTCTACACTAAATAAGCTCTTAATTAAGTTTATTATCCAAAGGTGATAGTACAAATCTTATCACATGCACACAACTCAAATTGATAGCACAAACTGCACCCTCCCCTAATTGCAACAAGCATATTCGAAAACATTGAAAAGGTTCAAACAGGACAGAAAACAGTTCTTCTTCTTCTTCTTCTTCATAGCATGCATAAAACTAAGATTTAATGAAGACCCATGATTTGGATTACCTCTGACATTGAATTTGACAATAGGAGGGGCAAGTGGGGAAGAAAAGGTGGAAGCTTTGACAGTGGGCTGACTCAACATGACAGAACTTGGAGGGTGAGAAGCCACACTCCTGAAGCTGAAAACGCCACAGTGAAGAGCCATCAAACAAGGAAATCACTACTAAACACCCCTCAAGGACTTGGCTCTTGAAATTCCTTTCTTTTCTCTCTTTATCACCCGAAATAGGATATTTTTTCTGGATTTGTGATGTGGGCAAGAAAATTGATGGGGTTTGTGTGAAATTTGCCTTTGGAATGGACGAAAACTGGGTTACTCTGTGTTGCAGTTTCTCTGATGCTTTTTTTTTATTATTATTATTTATTTATCGGACATTAGAAAGATTCATTAGCATCTGCACGTTTTGAACTGCTTAGTGCTGACGCTGTTCAACTGAGAAATGTTATGTTGCTAAAACCGTTAAATAACAGACCTAAACAACGAAGATTTTACACATGCATAAATGATAAACAGAAAGTATGAGTAAATACAATGTAAAAACACTTTTGATAATTGAGTCGATTTTTCTAAGAAAATCTTCGATTTGAATTTTATGGTAAAAAATATATATTGTCGCGAGGAAGAATTTCACAATAAAGATGGTCAATTAAGTTAATTATAGAGATTGATAAAGTAGGAAAATAATATATGTATTGATGGTATAATAATATGAAAGATTGTATAGGAAAAATAACTGCCCCTTATTTATTATTAACTAATTGTTATTGATGAAATTTTGATGAATTGAAAACATTACATAGCTTCCTTTCTGCACCCTATCAATTTTCTTCTTGCACCCGTCAAAGTTTTTTTAAAAATAGGAGTGGGTGAGTCTTCCGAAAAAGTGGGTAAATGTCTTTCGAAAAAACATTTCCGAAAATATTCCGAAACAATGAGGTACTGGTAGAAATTTGATAGGTGCAAGAAGAAACTACCCACTCTTATAATATCTCTCCACATTCATTTTGGATTTTAGACAAGAGCTTTTACTTCTTGCATTCTTACGATTTCTTTATGGACCCCTCAAATTTCCTAAATGACCATTTTGTTTTATATGAGGGTGACGAGAAAAAGAGAAAGGGAGGTGGAGGGGTTAGAAGAAGCGAGTGGAAGGGGAAAGGGATAAAAGAAAAGAGGATAGAAAATTATAAAAGAAAGGACGTGCGAATAGTAATATGGGAGGTACTGAGTAGCAAGATCCCCAGTTCAAGTTGGGCCCTTTGCACAGGCCGATTTCTTGAGGTAATAAAGCCCATCACTTTTTTAGGTTCCGGCCCGTCGCTAGTTGTCCAATTTTTTCTTTTTTTGCCTACAAAAAGTTGCCCTATAATATAATATCGATGGTACATCATATAAAGTGTGTTTCCAATAAGAAGAGGAGAAAAAACTATTTAAAAAACATTAATGAAAGAATTAAAAAAAAAATTTAAGTTTAATTTAATTTTATACTCACTTGTATATTAGGTGGTTTAATAACTATTAAATAATATGTTACACAATAAATTCAATAAAAAAAATTATTAAGATATTTTTAAAATGATTTTATTACTATATATTAAGATTAAAGCGCGTAAAATGATGAGAATCACATGAATGAAGTGAAGATATGGCTTGGAGTGTCAAACTGTTTCCATTTGTCCTATCATTAGAAATATTTTTTGGAACTAATTTTTAGAAATATATATTTTTACATATTTTAAAATCATAGCTTGTGCTTTAAAATACATGCTATCCCTATAAAAAGGAGCTAAATAATTGTGGACATTGTTTATTGTGTTGTCAGGTGAGAGAGATGTTGAAGCATGAACCACATAAATGAAGGCGGGCATGTGAAATTGTGTGGCTGATAGAACCAATTTTTCTTGCAATAAATGTGCACCTACTTTGTATTCATAGTCACTACCATATACTCTTCATCATTTTCTATGTTTATGTTACTCGCATGCTTCAGAAAATTGTATGGCATCTAACATTGTTGTCGTGTTGCATTTGTTGGCAACAAGAAGTTTGGAGAAAAGCAACTGTAGTTATCATAATTTTTGTGAATAAAAAGTAGGTTTGTCTAGTCAATTCTGCTTTTCACCCTTCACTTCACGTAATTATATGATTGTGCAATCTCATTTTATATATATATATATATATATATATATATATAATTCATTTTATCAATCCAAAACACTTTATACAATCATTCATTTAGTAAAACTCAATAACACTGGTTAAAATATTCACACAAATTTCAAACAAATCACAATCTTAATATAGTAATTGAGATTTAATGATTAAGTTATATTCCTACACATGTCGTTTATCACACGATTTTATTAAGAAAAAAGTTAAATATATTTTTTATCCCTTAATTTTTAATGAATTTTGGATTAGTTTATTTTGAAATTTTGGACCAATTTAGTTTTTCATCTTTTAAAATATGTGGATTTAGTCTTTTAATCAAATTTTGTTAGATTTATTGATGTTTCGTACACGTTTCAGGATTGTATTCGAGTTGTTTATATTGTTTGATACATTTTTGCTTTAATATTAAGTCAAATACTATTATGAAACACACTTGAAATGTCAAATAAATTTTACAAAATTTGATTAAAATTACTAAATCTACGTATTTTGAAAGATGAAGAACTAAATTGATTCAAAGTTTCAAAATAGACTAATTACAAAATTCACTGAAAATTAAGGACAAAAAAATATTTAACCATTAAAAAAAACATAATAGCTTTACCTTCTTACATAATGGTTACTCAAAATTTAATGTTTTAAGGTCACTCAAAACTTTAGATCTAAAACAAAGTATTTAAATATAATAAATATTTAGTATGTGATAAAACAAGTTGGAATGATATATTTTTTTTCAATTGATCATTTTGAGATTGATGACAAAATCTCATGAAAAGAGAAAAATAATTTACAAAGCAATATTTAAAAACTTTATCGGATGGAAATGTTTTCCAAATTCTTAACTACTAAAAGATCTTATTAGATTTTTACTATTAAAAATTCTTATATTATATGAGATTTTTTTCTACAAATTTATTAGAAAAATTTGCAAGAAAATACTTTTTTATATCATTTTTTCTAAAATTTTTAATTGACAGATAATTCTTTTGTATATAATCATTTCTTACAAAATTATAAAATTTGTAAGTATTTTTTACAAAATTTGTTACGAAAAATATTTCATACAAATATTTTGCAAAAAAATTGGTAACAATTTCTTGCAATTTTTGTTCACGATAAAATTTATAAATATTTCCAACGAAAAAAAATTTAAAACAAAATTTGGCATAAAATATAAATTTTTTTAGTAATGTTTGAAACAGATGAAATATAAATAATAAAAAAAAAGTAAGAGAAAAAAAATAAATAAAGAGAAATAAAAAGTGAAAGGAAATGAAGGTGGTACATGAATTATATAATAAATACTCTTAATTTATTATACACAGCTTTTAAAAAAATACTCACAAATATAACTAATTTTTCCTCTTGTAAAAGTAGATAATTCTCATATATCATGTAACTGTTTCATTCGATTATTTTTTTATATCTCTTAAATTCATACCAGATAAGATAATTTGAAATAAAATTTAAAAAGCTTAATTTTTAATAATTTTAATTATAATATTTAATAATGACTTAGAAACTTTTTAAGTTTTGAAAAGTGTAAACACACAACTCGCTTTCTTTGTCAATATTTAAGTTATTATTGTTATGTGGTACTCACTAAAATTGAAAAAAAAAAACACCAATGCAACTAGTTCAATAGGAAATAGTGGTTAGATTGAACAGTGACTTGGGTCAATAAAAAACACAATGACTTATATTTTTAATTTTTAATATATTTTTCTCCTTCATGGACATAATAACAATAAGAATGAAAGTTATTATAAGGTACTGAGTAACCATATATTTGGATTTCAGTTGAAACATTTAATTCATTTATGGTTATTGTGTTAATATACTTGTTTCTTTTATAAATCCATATAAAGTAAATTTTACATCAAATTCTAATAAATCTACAAAACATAATAACTTATTTTATTTTTAAATTTAGATAAATTCAACTGGTTTTAGTTTTTTTTTTTTATAATTGAAGTCCAAACAAAGACTTCATAATATGAGATAAATTATAGATAAGTGAATGCTGCGTTTATCAATCCATTTACAAGTATGAGATAAGATAAATCATTATACAAAAATGAAAGTGCAACGCGCTTGTACCAGGTACCAATAAAGTCAACACGCTTTTGTGAGACTCGTTGACCGTGACTTTCATTTTATTCACAAAACCCTTACAACAAAGTAAGGTCTTTTTGGTCATCAAACAAAAAAATAATAATTTTGTATGTCATGTCAATTCTTTCCATTTTTAAAACAAAATCAAGTAGGCTTTATAAATATCACATGAAATATGCCGTAATCTGTATGGCATTAACAAATCCAAAATTTTAATTTGATAACAAAATTCTTAATTAATTCAAGTTTTGCTAAAAAGTTAATATAAATTAGTATATGTTTTAATCCTACGCCAATGGTAGGGTTTGAATATTTTTTTTATACCATCTAAGTCTATGTTTTTTACTAGAACTCAAAATATTATCTCTAATTCATCCAACACTAGGATGAATTGCTAGTTAATAATGAACAATGAACTATCTTAAAACACCTACAAAACACATAATTCATAAAAACAACAAAAAAAGAATGCATGTTTAGATTACTTTGCCAAACATGTGTTGGGTGACAAAGATAAAGAATCTCAAAACTAATAATAGCTTTTGTTTTTTATGTTACTAAAGTTTGTTTTTTCTTTGCAACTTATATAATAAAAAACAATAATACTTTGTTATTTTCAATCAATTTTGAATTATTTATTATCTATAAAAAATTCATTGTGTATAGTAAAACTTGTTGAACAAATTTAATAGGTTAAATTTTAAGTTCGAATTGAATTGAGATTTGTTGGACGAAGTCTTCCTTAACTAAGCAAATTTAAGTGATTCAATCTTCAATTTGCTCTATAATTTAAATTCACAGGAAGAAATCATCCTTTGAGGAGTAAAAGTAAAGACCACTCCGACCATTCCATCTTTCGATTTTACCTATTTTAATAAACATATAATTTATAAACAAATTCACCACTTAATTATATATACAACTTTCACATTCACATGTTCTAGTAATTTTAAATTATAAAATTACAACTAATATAAATATAAATATACATTTAATACTCCAAACTCCTACATCCCAAATTCAAATAACTTATTTATATATAAATCTCTCATATCTTCATTTCATTTTAGAAAAAATATACTATAAATCTCATTTTTTATTTTCATCTTTTATTGTCTAACATATTATGAGTCATCAATTATTTTAAAATAAAAAATAATAATATATTAATTTATGATGCACACTAAATTAAGTCAGGAAATAAAAAAAAAGTAAAAAAATAGAGTTATAGTATTATTATTCTTAATTTAACTCAAATTTAATACATGTCATTTAAATAATTCAACTAAAAAGTAAGACAAAAATAAAATTAATTAATTTCCTTATATATCAATTGTTTGTCTTCCAATTCAGAGAGATGCGTTAAGATAGAAAATGATATAAAATTACTTCTTAATACTCCAATAACATATATAGAACATTTAAAATATCAAAACTGAAAGTTAATTTTAATGAAACATTCCATTCTTTATTCATAAATATTTTAGAAAAAATGTATATAAAACTAAATAAAAAATTTACAAAATAAAAAACTTAGTTTTAAAAAGTTAATAAATTAAAATTCATGCTCATCCTGTCACGTTTTCACTTATATTGTCTAAAAAAATTAGTTCTAAAAATAGAAGATAATTATTTTAAGAAATAGTAATTTTTACAAAATAAGCGATTAAGTAATTAAATTATATTTTATATATTTCTATAATTAATTTTTTTTCTTAGAATCATGATTACTAAATAGAAAATCGGTGTCAGATCTATTATTCAATGTACGATATTAAAGTTATACAAAAGATTTGATTTGATATGAAAATTTACTGATTTGGGTAGGCGTTAGCACTCAATTCTTGGTCTTCGTGTTTGGGTAGGCATTAGCACTTATTCTTGATGTACGAGTTTGGTGGCTCATTTGATCATAAAAAGAAAATGATAATTAAAAAAATGTATATACAAACTAAAAAATAATTAAATGTTCAAAGTTGACTGTATATGATAATGAAACAAGAAAAAAATATCTTCTGGTTTAAGTGGTTTGTTTAAATTGAAAAAAAAAAAAATTCAGTGAAACTTATAACCATCACTCAATCAAATAGAGTACACATTCTAACTAAATTTTAATCGAGATGTATCATAGTTCACCATATTTTAGGTGTAAAGGTGTAATGTAACTAATCTACTTTTTTTTTTTTTTTTATAAAGATGATATTTGAGAAGTGTTTTCAAATAATGATAAAATAAATGTGAGTATAAATAAATATGTATTCACGAATGTAAAAAAAGTGTACTAACACTTAAAGAAAAAAGAAAAATGATAAATTTAGAAATTATGTTATAGTCCATAAATTATTTTAATATTTAAATTTAGAAAACATGAGAAAAATTTTAAATTAAATTGTTAATACAGATGATATCGTAAGCATGGGAATAAGTATTACAAATTGTAAATTATATATTCAACATGATACACGGATTGAAATGATCCAATTAAGGCCATTTTATAGATTATCATGAAAATTAAACAATAAACAAATAAATGTGATTTTGTGACTATGTACCATAATATACTTTGAAGATTTTTTTTTTATACGGATCACAACCATGCTTGTTGATTTATTTCAATTACGTAAAATAATTTACTTCACACACATTTTTAATGCACATTCACGTGTAATAATAGGAAGTTTTTATATTAAATATTTTAAATAGAAATAAATAATATTAATTAACGTTCACGCTTTCATGATAGTAGATACTTCTAATTATCTTTATTTTTTCCTTCTGAACAATTTTTTTTGGTATGCAATTGGAAAATTCCTTTTAGATATTAAATAAATTCACCAAAACAAAATCATTTTAATTTTGTGATAAATATTTTTTATTTTATTCCTTAATTAATACTTTTTATGTTAGAAACATGTTACTCTTTTCTATATTTAATAACAAAAGATAAGATAACCTTTTAAATAATTAATGCCAAAATTGTGTTTGAATGAATATCTTGTTTCAATTCTCCTGAAACAAAATATCTTCCCGTGCACTCCATCATGTGTACTCGCACGTGTCACGATATTATTGGACAAGTGTCACTATTCCTTCTCTTCCAATACACTCAACTGCCGTTGATCAAACTCACCACACACACCACCCTCTTATTTGTACGGTTCTCATTTCGTCATGGACGCGCTAAGCAAGAAACCGCGTGAAAAAAAAAACGGCTCACTATAAATACGACTACCCAACCATAAATAACGCCGTTCTGTTTAGCGTGCAAACAAAACCCCAACAAACAAACCCTAAGCCGAGTCTTCAGGATAGATTTTCATTTCTCACTCAAGATCAAGGAGCAGTGAGACAACGCCATGGATGACGAGGTGCGCCAGATCTTCAACAAGTTTGACAAGAACGGCGATGGAAAAATCTCGATCACAGAACTGCGAGACATGCTCAGCACGCTCGGATCCAAAACAACCAAAGAGGAACTGAAACGCATGATGGAGGAACTCGACAAGAACGGTGACGGTTTTATCGATCTCAAAGAGTTTGCGGACTTCCACTGCAATGACGTCGGAAACGACGAGTCAAAGGAGCTCCGCGACGCGTTTGATCTTTATGATGTTGACAAGAATGGCCTCATCACTGCGAAGGAGTTGCACGACGTGCTTCGCAAGCTTGGAGAGAAGTGTTCCCTTAGCGACTGCCGGAGAATGATCAGCAACGTTGACGCTGATGGCGATGGCAGCGTTAACTTCGAGGAATTTAAGAAGATGATGGCTCGTTCTTAAACGCGACTCGATTGTTTAAAGGTACGTTTACGTTTCGTGATGCCAGGGTTTCGTTTAAGCAGTTGTTAGGAGAGTACGAATTGCACATAAAGTAACTGTTAACATCTTTTGTACATCCTCTACCGTGATATGTGGCGTGGCTTTAGGTGTTAGGTTAGGGACTGAAGATTGAAGAACGAAGAAGTAAGAAGTAGGAAGCAGTAGTAGAAGTAAAATTTGTAGGACTAAGTTCTCTACTTATTATGATAATAACTCTTGTTTTTCAAGGAAAACTTATGGTTTGTTTTTTCGTAATTCCATTGTCACTGCACTATTATTTTTTTTAAATTCGAATCGAACTACCATTTTCAATTTCATACACTGCAACATTTTTTTTGTTCTTCCTTAGATGTTTCTTTTTTGCGCGTGGAGCCAAGATTGGAATAATATAGATATCAGAAACAAAAAGAGAAAAACTCGTAACAGACATATGATTCTGTTTCAGTTTTGTAGGGTAACGAGTAGTTACCGGTAGTTTTGACTTGTTCTTATTAATTTTATTATAATATAATGTATAGAAGAGATTTTGAATGATTGGTTGAAATTGTTTGTGCACGATATCTACAATTTGGAATTGAAAGCTTACAGAAAATATAAATGAAAACGCGTGAACCGTCTGAGACGCTTCATGTGTGATGTGATGATGTATGATGTGAAGGGAGTGACGATGGAGTGATGGTGTTAACGCGGAGTTGAATTGAAATTGAATAGGGTGGGTTTGGTTTGGGAGTCAAAAGAGTAGGAAATTTAATAACCAACTACCTACAATATAGCCATTCCCTCCTTTGTATTAATTCCCTCAGTTTTTGGTCCACATCTTCTAAATGACTTATTTTCTGATTATATTAATTTTTTAAAGGAGGAGTAACTTGTATATAGGAAAAGTTCAGAGTTAAACTTTTTTCACTTCAGATTTCTATCCAAATATGTTCATGGCTTTATTGAATGATTTTAAGTTTTTCTTTATGAAATAAATTTAACATAACTTTTAGTTTTTTCCTTAATTTTTATGATAATTAAAAATTATATGTAAATTATGATCTAAGTTTTAATGTTCTAAAATATTTTTTTAGAACAAATAGTTGGCACTTTATGTTTTTTATTTTAAATCCATAAAATCTGTTCCTTGTTCAACTTTATTCTATTCCTATGGAGTATTCAAAGTAGAAAATATATACTTTTTTTTTAATGTGCTATAGTCTTTATTGAAGTCGGAAGTATCATAGAATATTTTAGATAATTATTTATATAAAATCTTCCAGCATCATAGAATATTTTAGATGATTATTTATATAAAATCTCTGCTTATTGATAATTTCAAATTTAGATGCTCTAAAATTAGATGACTATCTTTAAAAAATTTATACTTACAGAACTGAGACGAATTTGGTTCAATGTTATGTACCTTAAAAAAAAAAGTTGGAAATATTTATGTTATCGATATTAACAGTCAACCTGAAGTACTCGATAAGTCTCCACGACATTTAAAGGTTCAATAAAGAGAAAGGACTATACCGGTCCGTAAGCATATTCGGAGCAAAATATAAATACATGAGTTGTTTGAATACATTTTTAGTTTAAAATTATTAAACTATTCAATTATGTGTTTCATATCTAATAGGTATGTGTAAAAATAACTATAATCATAAACTTTTATTGATTAATAAGTATTTAAATTAAACTATAAAACTTGTGACATAAACAATATATCTTAAAAGTTTATAGGGTGATAATTAAAAATTGTCCTCTTTTGGTTTGAACAAATAGTTACTATTCTCTGTTAGTAAGTCTTCATAATTTTATTAGGTAAGTTATCTTATTTTGTCTTTGTTTTGTAAATGTAAAAGTTTATAGGATTTTCATAACTCTAAATGGATGCAAAATAGTTATGAGAGGTATTGTTATCATTCATTGTTATAGACTCAAACAGGCATAGGCAGTCTGTTGGTTTTATGCTATAAAATGTAACCATTCTATGGCGAGAATGGAGATGATCGGTGATTTGAATGATTTAACGTGTGAAAAAAAAAATTAAAAAGAATTGGAAAAAAAAAATAAAAAATATGTCGAGAGAGAGATTTTATAACCATATTAGTAAAAATGAATATGTATATATGTGTGCACTAATAAAAATAAAATAAAGTTATAATTAGAAGATTATATATATAAATAATTTTTATAATAAAAGATAATTTTTATTTATTTTATAGATTTTTTAATGATAAAAAATATTTTATGTCTTAAAATGATTAAATTTAAAAAATTGTCAAAATTCATTAAAAAGTAAAATTGGTAAAATAATTAGTTTAATTTTAAAAAAATACTTATTAAAAGTAAAATTGAAAAATGAAATCAGGTGAATTCCCTTGATTATAGATGACAAAAAATTTTACTTAGAAAGGATATATAATCACTCATTTTACTTATAATGTATTACATGGGTAAAATAACAGTTACTTTAAATGTTTTATATATAATTAATTACGGGACAGTATAATTAATTAGGAGTAGTTTTTCATTTTTTTAATAGTATTATTAAATATAAATATTAATAATCAATTAATTAATTATAAATAAAATAATATTTTTTTCCAGTTATTTCTCACATGTTTCACGTATTTCCTTTGATCTTTTATCATCATTTTCCTCTATTTTTTACATTCTTTTTACACACCACTCAAAATAGTTCTGAAATTCATTAAAAATATCGTACTTTTTAATTTATATTTAAATATACTTTTACTACTAACTGAATTTATTAAAAAAATTAATGAGTGTCGCTCGTTATCTCAATCAATAAAATATAAAATAATGTGTTGTTTAGAAAATATATTCTTAAACATTCCTTCTATATTTTTCTTCTCAAATTACGGGCTACAATGCGCATAATTGCTATTGTATGGGAGAAAAAGAAATCTAATAGATTTATAATAGTGGATGAGTTTACAATTGGATAAACTTGTCAATAAACATTTGTAAGCATTTTAAAATGTATATTTTAACTTTTATAAAAATTCTCTCACCAATTTTTGTTCTGAATTGAAATGTTTAACATGTAAAAGGAAATTTAGTTTGAGTATCATCCTCCTGATTTTTTTGTTGACCCTTAATATAATAGAAGAAAAATGTAATTGATAGGTGATTTATTTAAAATCTTAAGAACATATAAATATTTACTAATCAGAAGGATTGTTAGAGGAAGTTGAAAGAAGATATAACTTTTTTCATTGATTTCTTCCTAGTTTTACATGCAAGTAATTTTATATATGATGTATTCTTATTAATTCTCTGTAAGATGGTGTGAATGAAACAGTAAATACATATAACGTCTTGAAAATATAATAAATATGAATTAGTTTTTGCTTGGCAAATAGAAAGATAAATAGGAACATTGTAAGATAATATAGAATGTTGTATATTAATTTCAAATTATATAGAATATTCTATATAACTGATGATCAAAGACTAATTATATATATAAATACACTATCAATACACTTCCTTTAATTTGCAAATGTTATAGTCTGATATAAAGTGATCAAGTAACAAGTTTGAATTATATGAGATAATCGATATTTCAATTTTAACCATTATCCGAGTCTAACATATATATTTTATAAATATTTAATAAAAAATATATAATACATAAAATAATAATATATTTATAATAATCATAATTTACAAATTTTTATGTTAATAATTTTAGTATATATTATTTTAGTTTAGATATACGCAATAACAATTATATTTTTACTTTATAGATATTTAACAATAAATATTTAATATATAAAATACTAATATTTTTATATAATAATTATAATTTAAAATTTTTTACGTTAATAATTTTAATATATATTATTTAAATTTAAATTTACACAATTATAATTATATATTTACAATATTTACAAAAAATATTGTATATTTTTTAATATGTATAATATATATATATATATATATATATATAATATTATATTTGATCTATAATAATTTATAAAGAGAATTTTCATTTTTGTATTTACAATTCATAATATTATTTTTATCATTAATTATTTTATAAATAATTTATTTTTAACTGTTATTCTAAAAATCTTCTGTTATTATTTTAATACTCTTTTTGTAAATATATTTTTTTAATTTTACATTTAATAATTATTTTAAAAGTTAATTATATATTTATTATTGATCTTAATTTAAATTTTTTGAAAAATTAAAAAGTACGAACACACGTTCGTTAGTTATTTTTAAAATGGATAACTATCATGTATGCATCGAGCAAAAGTCACTCCCTAATCTTTTTGTAAGTTATAATTGATATATTTTTTGTAAGTTATAACAGATGCGATAATATAACAGGTTAAAAATAACTTTGATCTCTAAAAATTTATAACTCCTTTAGATTATTTTTTTTGTGCTGTTGTACCCATTTTTCTAAAATTTGTTGGACTAGAACTTGTGGTGATCAAGTTCATTACTTTGGTTTTAATTGCATTTTAATTATTATTATTATTATTATTAATTTTATTTACAAAACTAATGTGTGAATATTAAATATCTTATTATTATTATTTATTTATTTTATTTACAAAACTAATGGGTTAATATTAAATATTTGTTTAGTTCCTTAATTTTAGAATATCAAACTTTGATTTATTTTATTTTCAAACTTAAAAATGAATGAAATATAATTTCTTAAGTTAATGATATTAACTTTTTTTAATTTGTTAAAAAGTGTTACATTTTGATATTTTAGGTGAAATTTATTAAGATGTACTCAAACGTCATTTTAAAATGGGATACCAAAAAACATATTAACGCACTTAAATTAGGCCAACTATAAGATGCATGAAACAGAAAAAAAAAAAAGAAGAAATCAGCAAATATTAAAACTTATAATTTGAAAAAATCTTAATATGAAGAAATAATATGTAAGATAAGTTCTTTTGGAGTTTTCAAGAATTAACAAAACAATATTCCCTTCATCATTAAGTTAGATAACAACAAGAGTACTTAAGTAAACAATATAACAATATAAAGAACTTAATATATGAAATATATAAAACTTTTTCTCTAAACTAATTTGGCTGAAGTAACTCTCTTATTCTTCTTCACTCTGTGAAAACTTGTTTTTTTTCTTTTCTTGTTCTGACCAGAGATACTCATCATTTCTCTCAAAAAGAAAAATACCTTTTGTTTCTTTTGTTTTAATTAAGTTGACCTAGACTCAATAAATAGGTTACTCACCAATTTTACTATTCTTTCTTGGTTAACTGATTTATCTAGTTCTATTTCTCTATATCTGTGCAAATACCTTCTCAATGACTCTAAGCCCCACCATAAATCATCTCTGTATGAAGATTTAACACAACCCTTTGTGTTCATAGTTTCTTATATCTTCACTCAAGTTAAAATCTCGCAACACTCTTTTGTGCTCAAACAAACAATCAACAATTTCTAGAAGCTTAATTCATCTCATACAAGACCTTCGTATTTCTCATTTACAAGCATCGTTTGAGAAAAACTTCATACAGATTTAATCAAGCTTGTTCCCATATGAATAAGAGAAAACTTTAAAGAACAAATAATTTTGTCAAAAAACTAGGTTATAGTAGTGGTAACTGTTTTAAAGGATTTTGGGTTTCATCCATTCTCTCAATTCACTACGAATTTGTTCCTTTATTCCTTTGGCGGCTTTCAGTGTTGGGTGTTTCTGGTTCTGTTTTGTCATCTTGCCATTTGAAAATGCCTTGCACCTTGTTCATTTTCCCATTTCCAATCAGATAGCTAATATATTAGTGTTCTTATTGTCATATTTAATAATTGACGTGATCAGGATCATTTCTTCAAAGCAGTATTCAACGAAACAACGTGATGCAAATTATCCTCTTCTTCCACACAGAACAGTAGCAGTCCTGTAAGAAGAATAACCCTTCTTCAAATTCATGACAAAATCAGCGTTCATTTGGCAAGAGAAAATCTATAGAAGGAATACTGTATATATAGAGTATTCAAAAAGCTTTCAACAACAAAATTTCTTCACAAAATATCTCAGACAAACCATTCAATCACCCAGATTTGCAAAGGACACACATTTCTGATATTTCATACCTCTATTTCAGGAGGAAATCGAATTGGCACCATAATCGAAAGAAATCTTATTTGTATTGCCTCTTCCACTCGTGCTGAACTGGTTAACTAAAGGCTAGAAATTCAAGCAACATTCCAATCCCACAATTCTTGAAGATACGCATCATTGAAAAATAATACATAGAATGAAACAAACTAACAAGAAGGATTAATGAGAATCAATATCAATATTACCTGCAAAGGCTTTCTCTAACAACAAAACCTTTTGTTCTCCTGGATCAATCACCTATAAAATATCACACTACTCCTACAAATCCCAACTAGGACTTAATTGGAAAATGTTCATACTGAAAAAAAAAAAAAAAACAAATGGCTATGCTCGGAGAAGATATAGTGGTTAGAGATGAATTACACCAAAAATCTCTATGTACAGGAGTTAAATTAGATCTCAACAACCAGATGCTAGCATGCTCCCTGTCCCTTCTGATATAGCTCCAGTAACCTGGGTGTTTCCTCTTCGAAAGAAGTCACGTACTTTTCCAGAAAACCCTCATCAGACCTACAAAACGGTGTGACGAAGTTAGCATCCTTCTTCACCAATCCTCTGGAGAGAAGATGCTGCAACACCAAAGCCCTCGGAACGAGTCTTTTCTCCAAACTGTACAAAAACAACGAAGGGTACGCAATAAGCGCAGAACGATCCCATCCAAGCCGACCCGCCCAAAGCCCCGCCACTGCATCAAGCTTCTCCAAGGAACAGAGCATCATCGTAGGTTGTTTCCTAAACGCAACCAAAACCTCATCCTCAGACCAACCCCATTTCTTCAAGACGGCGACTTTGGCATCCCAAAGGGGTTTGGAAACAGTCCTTTTGGCCACAAGGGCCACAGCGAAGGTCACCTTCAAAGGGTCAAACCCCAACAGCTTCACTTCCTCCAAGGGGGTTCTCAGGTTGAAGCAGAGAACCAGAGGCCGAGAGGAGAGCAAGTGCCGAATGCCGGCGTGCGAGACTCCGGCGTCGAGCAACCTTTCAACGTTTGATGCCACGCGACAGTGTCCGATGACAGAGGGACAGGCGATGTAAACAGCGAGGGCTCTGAGGTCGGAGGGGAAGAACCTTCGGATGAGTTGGAAGGTGGGGAAGATGCGGTTTTCGAGGCTCTGACAGAGGAAACGGGGGTTCTTAGCGACAATGGAAACGACGTCGGATGCAGAAAAGCCTTTGGAGGCCAAGAAGTGGAATTTGGGGAGAAGCCTTCGGGTGGGGTTGCATACCATGAGTTCGGGGGATAGGCTGAGGATGCGGTGGATCTGGGCGGCGGAGAAACCGTGGGTTTGGAAGAAGGAGATGACGGAATCGGGTTTTTGGGCGGTGTTGAAACGAAGTCGTTTGGATAGTTTCAGTGCAGCCTCTCGTGTGAAGCCGCAGGTGTTGGTGAGGTAGGATATGGTGAAGGAGACAGAATCAGAAGTGGTCGTTGAGAAGAAGAAGAAAGAGGATTTGGGGAAAGAATAAAGAAGAAGTTTTGGACTTAGCCTTAGGCGGCGGCGGATAATAGTGTTCATGGCGTCAGAATGAAGCTACGGCCACCGCTTCCACCGCTCTCACGATCCTCCCAATCGGAAACGGCGACAGAAAATCGCTTCACTGGTAAAAAGTCGGTAAGAAAAAAAAAATCAATTTATTTAATCTATTTGTTAGAAGTCATAAAATATCATTAAAGGAGCTGTAATTTAGGTTTTGTGCATCCATTTCCAACCACAGTGATGACAAATAAACCGGTTTTTGTGGGTATTGTCCGAATCCGTCTTCGTTTGACGGAAAATCCTTGCATTAACTGAGTATGGGTATGGGTATGCCGATTCTTTTGATTGGGTATGGGGATGGAGATGAATATATCCTCGCCATAATACTTGACTCCGCCATATCTCCATTCTCCTTTAAATTATTAAAATATTCACAATTAATTAAGTAACCTTATATATATATATATATATATATATATATATATATATATTTTTTTTTTTTTATTTTTTTTTTTTTTTTTGATTTTTATTTGTATTTTTTGGTTTGTCATGAAACTCATTCGCATCTCTAATATATTTTTTATTTTATTATAGTCTTTATGTAATTATGTTAAAATGATATATGTCAATTAAAAAAAAAAATCATATCTAACATTTGAATATTTTTATTATTTTTAATATTTTTATTTATTGTATATTTTCCTTTCACATTAGAATGTTTAATACTCTCAATTTAAGTGCTTAATAAGATAAACATTTCATTTACTAAATAATATAAAAAAAATTCTTTACTTATTATTATTAATTTTTGTTTCATTTGAACAATTTATTTCGCTAAAACTATTTTTGTTATTTCTCAACCATTGAGCATATATATGTTGATATTTGAAATGTTTTCTTAGATCTCTGAGATATTTTTCGTCTTATCATACTCTTAATTATACATTTGTTTTTCTTTGTGCAATTTCTTCCAATAGTCTCCAAATTGTTTATAAGACACACATTTGTTAATTTTTTAATATTTTTATTTTTGTTTATTTTCATTATGTAGAATATTATTTCGATAACTTTTATCTAATTATTTTTTATTTTCTAACTCATTACAATCATACTTTAATTTTTTTCACTATAATTGTATAAATAATTTTTATTTACTACAATATAAAATTTTAATGTAATTGTCATGAATATTTTTTTATCACCATATAAGATCTATGATAAAATTTTATTATGTTTATTATTTATTTATTGCGTCATTTTTTATCAACCATTGAATATATATGTTGATATTTGAAAAGTTTTCTTAGATTTCTAAGATATTTTTCATCTTGTCATACCAGTAATTATATATTTATTTTACTTTGTGTGATTCCTTCCAATAGTCTCCAAATTGTTTATAAAACACGCATTTGTTAATTTTTTAATACTTTTATTTTTTCTTTATTTTCATCATGTATAATACTATTTTGATAAATTTTATCTAATTATTTTTTATTTTCTTACTCATTACAATCACACTTTAATTTTTTCACTATAGTTGTATAAATAATTTTTATTTACTACAATATAAAAATTTAATGTAATTGCCATGAATATCTTTTTACCACCATCCAACATATATTGTGGTTCAAAAGATACAAGATCTATGTTAAAATTTTATTATTATGTTTATTATTTGTTCATTGCGTCATTTATAACTTTTATTAGTGTATAAAAAATAGATTCATTATAATTTAAAAAATTGAAGTAAACAAACATTTAAAATATATTTTAATTTAAATATTTTTTTTCCTTTTATATTTTTTTAAAAATATGTTTTTCCTTTTATATTTTTTGAAAAATATTTTTAAAATTTATCAACTAGGTTTCATTAATGTTTACAAATTTAATAAATGTTTTTGTTTTCATCAAATTTTATTTGGTATTATATTCTAAAATGTAAACAATTATAATTTATTTTAAAAAAATTGATATTGAAGAAACAACCATACTCCTAATATTGAATATTTAATAATATTATGTTTCCTTTAAAAATTAATTAAAATTAATATTACAGTAGTAAGAAATCGAGTATGGGTATGGGTACGAGATTACACCCGTTACTCGGTGGGGATGGGGTGTGACAAAAGTTTGATACCCGTTGGATTTGGGTATGAGGATGAGGATGAATTTTTTTTACGGGAATGGGTATGGGATAGTGAAACCTGTTCCCGTCCCGTTGCCATCCCTACCAATCATATCCAAATAATGCTACTTTCTTATATGGAAATAATAATCTTTTAAGGATTATGTATTTTTTATATATATATTTTTATTAATTTTATCCTTTAAGTATATGTTTTTCGAAATTTAATTGTTTTTTTTAATTTAACCATCCTTTTAAATTTAACTATCTTTTTAAATTTAATTTTTAAACAAAATAATTATTTGTAATAAAAATAAATAAATAAAAACTATAATAATAAGATTTTAACAGTTATTTATATTTGGTTTTATAATTATAAAAAGAAATTTTGAAAGAGATTATGCATTTATAACGCATCTAAAACAATTTTAGTTTGCATAATCAAAATTTTATTTGAGAACATTGTTAATTGTTTTGATTGTGTTGTTGCATTTATGTTAGATAAAATATAATCATTGTGAAAGATAGATTTTTTTTATGAAGACAAAAAGTTATATTTGTACGAAGTAATTAAATTATGTTAAAATAAAATATATAGTCTTGTATCATGAACTAATAATAATTTGATGGCTAAAATACTCCCTTGGTCCATGTTTTCGCTGGAAAATCTCAAATAGGTCTATAGATTTTTTTTAATCTCAATTTGGTCCATAATTTTGCAAAATTGATTCAATTAAGTTCATTCCGTTATTTCTTCATGAACGGCGTTTATTGCTGATGAGCTGGAGTTTTGTACATGCTTTGCTGTCAGTTAATTGTGAGAAGCAGTGCAAATGACGTGGTGTTCTCCTATTTAGTAAGATGTAGTAGTTTGCCCTAGCATTTTGGGTTGCAGGAACTGAAAGGAGAGAAGAGAATAGTTTGTTTATGGCTTCTTCTCATTCATGGTCGACGTGCTCCTGCAATGGGTTGGGGGTGCAAGTGATTCTTGTCATGGAGGTGGGTCAAAGAGGTTGGGTTCAATGCCTTTTTGCTATTGTGGTGAAAAAGCTGTCTTGAGAACTGCTAGAACCCCTAAAAGTAGGGGGAAACAATTATGGGGATGTCCTAAGTATAAGGTAAGATCCATGGAACTTAGATTTTTTTTCGTTTAAGTTAAGCAGGAGATATTTGACGACTGTGTGTATGGTTTTTGGACAGAGGGGTTCTGAACAATTGGTTGGCTGCAATTACTTTAGTTGGTTCAGTGGAGATGAAGAAATTGTTGGTTCAGTCACGAAGAATGAAGAAAGGGATGTTAGTGTGTTGAATATGGAAGAAATGTACGGGCAAAGGATGAAAATTCTTAGTTTAGAAAAATCTGTCATGAATTTGGAAAATAGGATAAGGGTGTTATTTTGGGGGGTTTGTTTTGTTTGTGTATTGAATGTAATATTATTTTCGTTGTTGATGAAAAATCCATAATGCATTGTAAAACTTTGATTGTGTATTGAATGAGAAAGTTTGATTTAAGCACATAATTTTGGTGTTGTTATAACAGACCCAAACTTTTGGCCTCATACACCATATCATAATTGAATAAAGAAATTGTTATATCAGACCGAATTTGACAACATAATATCCAAACTGTTATATAGGTGTTGATCACAAATGTACTGCAGGAATACATAACAGAGCCATGCTCTTAACAGAGCCAAAAAAAACCACAAAACATCAATTCGTTTGACCATTACAGCACATGCATAAAATCAACCAAAAAAACAGCACAGAGTAATGGCATTTGTTTGATCATTACAACAGATGCAGAAGATCAAAATGGGATCAACACTATCAAAACATGTCTTCTAAAGACGTCCCCTTCAAATTCATGGCTTCCAAACACGTCCCCTTCTAGCTTTTAGCTTGGTCCTCATTGGTTGGACTGCATGTGTTGGGCGCGTATTTGGTGGCCCTGCTGTTTGTTGGCTTGGTGGAGCAGATTGTGGAGGAGCAGAATGTGATGAAGCAGATGTGCATAATCGTATATTCTTCTATATTGCTCCGTGAATGATCCATCAACAGCATCTCTTGCAATTGCTTTTGCTCTGAAAGCCATATTTCTAGATATACTGACATTCCACTTCCTAGATACCTTGTCACGGATATCCATGACCTTCGTATGCGGGTTTTCTCTAACAGTCTTTTCCATCTTCTTACTCAACCATTTTGCATTCATTAACTTCACATTAAAGTCTCTATTGCAGCTATGCTCATCAATTATTTTCCTAAGTTGCCAAGACTTCACTGCAGACATATATGCATAGTAAGCATACCAATTGCACTTTCCCTCCGCACCAAAACATTTTACAGTAACTATAGTCCTGTCATTTCGATCAAATCTTAAATTCTTTCCATTTGCCAATGCATATGTTCGAATAGCTTCTGTAAGTTCCTTTTTCTCTGTGAAATAGGTACCAACTTCCCATTTGTATTGGTCCATACTTTTTGGCATTGAGAAGGTAGGAAAGCTTCCATAACTCTCTTTATCATTGTCTTTCTCATCAGTGTCGGTTGCAGTAAGGAATTCATCTGAGTGCCACTCAATATCTGAAAATTCATCACCAGATCCTACTCCTACAACCTCATCCTCACTTGAATTACTACACTGTGGTTGACTGTAAGAACCTGCTCCTCCATATCTTCTGGAGTATAACCAACTTCACATTCCATGTGACCATCCCATGGCTTAACTTCCTCGTCAGCTTCAACACTAACATCAACAAGCCCTTCATCACAAAACTGCTTTGCAGCAACATCACTCCTTGTATCCTCACCATCTGCATCTGACTTATCTTCGGTTTCGTCATAAACCTCAACCACCTCCACCTCATCTGTCTCATGTAAGTTCTCTTCAACTTCAGCATGAACCTCCTGCACATCCTCCTTAACAGTGGCCATATGCATAGTGCCTTTGTCATCAACTAGTTGCACCAACCTATCTTCTAGCACTGACTCTCCTCCAACAGAGTACCACAACTCTTTGGGATTAAGATGTCCCAATTCTCGTACTTCATGCAGAATCTCGAAATAGCTCCACGTATCAGGATCACAGAACCACGACACCCTTTCCCCACCGTCATACCGTAGCTTCCCATCACTGACAAAATGCCCACAGTGGTGGACCACCACTTCGAAACGATCTTCAGACATCCAACCTGAAACTAAAATGCCCACAAAAGGATACACATATTACCGTCCATACCACCGTCAAACCGACAAATTAATATGGGGGACCACAAATAATATAAACTACACTGCTCAAAGCAAATGGGGGACCACAGACCCACGCACAAAATGGAAAATGAAACTCCTTAAACCCCAATCACACAACACTCCCACACTTCCATCCATGAAAACAAAGCAAACAAAAAACCGAAGTCGAAAAAACCCTAAACTCCAATCAATGAAAATAACAAACAAAATTCCCAAATCCAACTTCTAACCTTCAATGTAGATGACCTTCGCTCAACAATGTCGTCACGATAAAGCCTGGAGATTGCAATCAACGTTGAAAAATGGCAGCGCCTTCCTCCGCCTTGCGTTCCCAATCCCTCGTCGCAATCCCAAACCCTACTCGCAATCCCAAACCCTACTCGCAATCCTTATTTCGCTTAATCCCTAATTTTAAAATCATCCCAAAACGACGTTATACTTACGAAATTAATAAACAAAACGACGACCTTCAAAAACATTTTTGTTTAATTCAAAAATTATTTTCCACCTTGTACTGTTCAAATTAAAAAACAAATCCACATCAGCCATCCATTGAAACGTGTACAGTGTTATACAAAAAATCGTTACTCAACTTAACGCCGTTAACGAATTGGGCTTAACTGAATCAATTTTGCAGAATTATGGACCAAATTGAGATTAAAAAAAATCTATGGACCTATTTGAGATTTTCCAACGAAAAAGGGAGTATTTTAGCCTAATTTGATTTATAGTGTAGTTATAATCACGATTAGTTTTACATGTGACGTGAGATTCTATGCAATTCTTGCCCCATAAACCGCATGACTAGTTTTGCAACACTAAGTATAAATTAAAATTATTTAGATATTTTCGTTTTGACATGCATATGAATTTAAAAAATTCTTTGAAGACAAAAACTACTAAGTTAGAGTAAAACATGTCCATTTTAAGAGTTATATATGTAGACGGACACAAAATTTCCTCTATTTATGTTAACGGAATTTGAAGAAAAAAAAATGTATCAAACTATATTTTTTATATAAATTTTATCTTTAATTAAATAAAAACAAATTATTTCCTTTCCTTAAATTATTTTTACAATTTCATTCTCTTGTGTATTTTTTAATTTTTTTATTTACAAAATTCATGCAACAGAGTTAATTTAATTTATATTCTAATTGAATATTATTCATTATATGCAATTACATTCGTAAAAATACAAAAATTTTAGATTTTACAATTTAATGTTATACTAAATCGAGAAAAAAATATAGTTAAGATTCATGACATAGAGAAAATTTAATTTAAAAATAATATTATGATAAAAAAATCATAAATTTAAAATACATAAATTATAATAAAATATTAATCTTAATTTATAAAAATATTATAATAATTTGTTATTTAGTATCTTTATCATTTTATCGTCGAATCTTTGAATCCTAACTTATATGAGAAATAACTCAGGTTAAACCAAATTTGAATTCATATTATTATTCATTATCTATCAAATTAGTTTTTATTTTATTTTTAAATAATAAAATTATATAAATAAATAAAATATATAAAAAAGAAAGATGACATTTTTTCATAAATTTAATATAAATAATATAATAGTATATAAATATAATATATATATATATATATAAATATATATATATATATATATATATAATAAAATTAATTTCTTTTGAAAAAACGTGACTTCTCTCGGTTCTAATGAAATTCCGCTTGCTATATATTTTAAAGTGTTGTTGTATATTTTAAATTATGTCTAATTAAAAATAACTTATAAGAAGAAAATAGTCACATAGTTCATTAATGCCATTGATTTAATATACATATGGCAAAATAAATATCATAAAGAATTAGAAAAAAACAATATATTTGTTATGAATTAATGGTCGTCCATTGATTTATACAATTACTCATATGATTGATAATCATATTATTCATTACTCTTTATAATGTAATATTTTGTATTTACTATTTGATTTTATATCCTTTCTGGGTTACCATATTGTACCTATAAATAGGACTCGTCCTATCAGTAATGAGACACACATAAAAACAGAAGTTGCTCCCTACTCTCTC